>Ga0214923_10000017_pt1 | contig 211146 bp, 206 predicted proteins | sample LL1510_MetaG_FD_177993 | JGI IMG/M metagenome (GOLD analysis project Ga0214923, IMG submission 177993) | Freshwater microbial communities from Lake Lanier, Atlanta, Georgia, United States - LL-1510 | ecosystem: Environmental > Aquatic > Freshwater > Lake | place: USA: Georgia | collected... | reverse complement strand
AGTAGCACCAGTTTCTCCATTAGATCCAGTAGCACCAGTTGATCCAGTTGCCCCTGTTGCTCCTGTTTCACCATTAGAACCAGTAGCACCGGTTGATCCAGTTTCACCTGTAGCACCAGTTGATCCAGTTGCTCCGGTTTCACCATTAGAACCAGTAGCACCAGTCGCGCCAGTGGCACCAGTTTCACCATTAGAACCAGTAGCACCGGTTGATCCAGTTGCTCCGGTTTCACCTGTAGCACCCGTTGCTCCAGTAGCACCAGTTTCACCATTAGAACCAGTAGCACCAGTTGCTCCAGTTTCACCTGTAGCACCAGTTGATCCAGTGGCACCAGTTTCACCATTAGAACCAGTAGCACCAGTCGCGCCAGTGGCACCAGTTTCACCATTAGATCCAGTAGCACCGGTTGATCCAGTTTCACCTGTAGCACCAGTTGCTCCAGTAGCACCAGTTTCACCATTAGAACCAGTAGCACCTGTTGATCCTGTCGCACCAGTCGCGCCAGTGGCACCAGTTTCACCATTAGAACCAGTAGCACCTGTTGATCCTGTCGCACCAGTAAAACCTGTAGCACCCGTTGCTCCAGTAGCACCAGTTTCACCATTAGAACCAGTAGCACCAGTGGCACCAGTTTCACCATTAGATCCAGTAGCACCGGTTGATCCAGTTTCACCTGTAGCACCAGTTGCTCCAGTAGCACCAGTTTCACCATTAGAACCAGTAGCACCTGTCGCGCCAGTGGCACCAGTTTCACCATTAGAACCAGTAGCACCCGTTGCTCCAGTTTCACCAGTCGCACCAGTTGCTCCAGTAGCACCAGTAGAACCAGTAGCACCCGTTGCTCCAGTAGCACCAGTTTCACCATTAGATCCAGTAGCACCAGTTGATCCAGTTGCTCCAGTAGCACCAGTTTCACCATTAGATCCAGTAGCACCAGTTGATCCAGTTGCCCCTGTTGCTCCTGTTTCACCATTAGAACCAGTAGCACCGGTTGATCCAGTTTCACCTGTAGCACCAGTTGATCCAGTGGCACCAGTTTCACCATTAGATCCAGTAGCACCTGTTGATCCAGTTGCTCCGGTTTCACCTGTAGCACCAGTTGATCCAGTAGCACCAGTTTCACCATTAGAACCAGTAGCACCAGTTGCTCCAGTTTCACCAGTAGCACCAGTTGATCCGGTTGCTCCGGTTTCACCATTAGAACCAGTAGCACCAGTAGCACCAGTAGCACCTGTTGCTCCAGTTGTTCCTGTTTCACCATTAGAACCAGTAGCACCCGTTGCTCCTGTTTCACCATTAGCACCAGTAGCACCTGTTGGTCCAGTAGCACCAGTTTCACCATTAGATCCAGTAGCACCCGTTGCTCCTGTTTCACCATTAGAACCAGTAGCACCTGTTGGTCCAGTAGCACCTGTTGGTCCAGTAGCACCTGTTGGTCCAGTAGCACCTGTTGGTCCAGTAGCACCAGTTTCACCATTAGATCCGGTAGCACCCGTTGCTCCAGTAGCACCAGTAAAACCAGTAGATCCAGTGGCACCAGTAGATCCAGTATTACCTGTAACACCAGTCGCACCGGTAGAACCACTCGCACCAGTAGAGCCGGTAGCACCAGTAAAACCAGTAGATCCAGTGGCACCAGTAGATCCAGTATTACCTGTAATACCAGTAGATCCTGTCGCACCAGTAGAACCAGTGGCACCTGTAGATCCAGTATTACCTGTAACACCAGTAGATCCAGTTACTCCAGTTCCACCACCACTCGATCCATCCAAATTCACTATATAACAATCTTCGCCTAATGTCGAATTTGGAATAATATTCGTAACAGTAACGAACATTTTTCCACTACAAGAATTATACGAATTTACAATACCTTTAAATCCTCCATTTAAACTTACATAATTATATTCTTTTTTTCCAACACAAATAATACTGTTAAATTTACAATAAGATAAATTTTTTTCCAAATGTAAAGCAAGAATATCACCCACATTTAAATTTGGAAATCCTACTTTTTTTCGCGTTTTTGTTAAATATCTTGAGCATTTTATATAATCATTACAGCAATTATCATGATCATTGGAAGAACAACTCGAATCACTATCACTTGATCCATCATTACAACTAGATTCGTCATATATAACACATTTTATATCATACCCTCTATATTTATCATGTAATTCATGAATTACCTCATCTCTTAATAGTTTTTTTAATTTTTTACTTAAAAATTCAACATTTTCATTGTATCTAGTTTCATTGTATGGCTGTGGTATATAGGTTATTTCATTTAAAAACTTGCTTCCACTTATTTTCTTTTTTGTAAAAGGATCTCGATAGGTATAATGCTGTGACCCGGAAATTAATATTTGAGAATCTATATTCTCCTTCTTAAATTCTAGATATTTCAATTTTAGAGTAATCTTTTGTTTCATATTATTAGCAAAGCAAATATATTTTATATTATATTTAATATTATCAAATTAAATTTAAAATTGATCTATTTATAAAATATAAAATACTATATAACTAATTATCAAATTTATAAAAACACCAATTCAAAATAAGAACATGTTATTACAATTAAAAAATTTATTTAAAGGGACAGTTGTGAAACGACCATCTGCTATCATTAAAACGCCCTATGTAGCAGATGTTTTATTATCAAATCAAGATAAAATTATCGCACATAGTTTATCCCTTGGTTGCTGTGGACTCGCTGACGCAACTGCTCAAGTATTACTAGAGGATTTAACAAGTGTCCAAAAAGAAAAAACAAACAAAATCCCAGAAAAAGCGAAATGCTCCCATCGTATACATCTTTCTATATATCAAGAACAAGATAGACAAGTAATTATTGGAATCAACCCAAAATTAGCAGAAATCCTGGTTGAAAAAGCACTTGATCAAAATATATTACACCGTCTAAAAAATATAAAATCATACAAGAGAGAAGTCGCAATGTATATTCCAGGAAAAGTAGATTCACGTTTTGATTTCACCGGTGTAGACCAGAATGGTATCCCTTTCATCATGGAAATTAAAAATGTCCCTCTTGCCGACTACGAAGATATATGTTCTAAAGATAGAAAACTGTTGGATTTCACCGGAAGGGAATTTTCGTCCAAAGTCGCCTATTTTCCCGACGGATACCGAAAAAAAAGCACCGACCCCATTAGTCCTCGCGCATTAAAACACGTACAAGAGCTCACATGGATCAAGAAAGAAGACCCTCGCATTCGTTGTATATTGTGTTTTGTCATTCAACGCCATGATGTAAATCGTTTCACACCGTCTATCATTGATCCTATTTATCGTGAGGCTATTCGAGTTGCCATGAACACCGGCGTTGAAATCATACCTCTCGTAATCAAATGGGATCGCACCAGCGACTCTGTGTATGAAGCTCATTTTGTTTGCGACGATTTACCGATTGTATTCTAAGCAGCCATTCAATCTGAAAATACACCAAGAAAAAGAAAATAATTCTACAAAAGAAACGACTTAAAAAGACCCAGCTAAAGATAAATATGTCATCAAGTTATACAACCCAAAATGATTTATTGTTGAACAATTTAATGGATTTTTACAAGAAGGACAATAATTTAGATAAAATGTTGAAAATCATTACCGGAGAATCAAAAATATCATTACGTATTGTCGACTGGTTTGCCACCAATTATGCGAAAAAATATTACACCCTTTATTCTTTTGAGGATGTTAATGGAATCACCAGACGATTCAAGGTGTACGTTGATTATAAGTTGAAGCTAAAAGCTTACAGCAAACGACGTTTTGACCCTTTTTGTCGCTGGGACAGAATCAGTATTCCATACAAAGAAGAAGGGACATTTATCGAGACAACAATCGGTCAATTGAACTTTTTTAAATGGACCTTGGAAAACAAGGTGGTTGATTACATCGAGGAAAATTATGAGACGATTGAAAAGGACATGAATAATCGTAACAGTACATCAAAGAGAAAGGAAATCGCACTGGAAAATAGTGCTACCAAGACAAGAAAGAAGCGCGAGGAGTTATCAGTGTCAGCTACCAAGAGCATTAAAAAAGAAAAAGTGGAAATCGTGGTGAATTTTAATTAGAAATAAATAGTCTATTAAATAAAAAACAATATTAAATATTTTGTTTTATTGAATAGTAACAAAACAAAATATGGGTCATTCCCAATCTATTCAAAAAATAAATTTCGAAGATATGCAAACCGTGTATAAAAATCCGGAGCTTTATTTGCTGATCAATACTCTTCCAGTATCAGAACAAGGTTGTCTTATTTATAATACAATTAAACCTGAACAAGAAGAAGGTGTCATTAACAGATACATGGGAGGTAATAAGGGTATACGAATTATTATCTACGGAAAAAATTCAAACGACGAATTAATATACAAAAAATACAATCAATTGGCCGGGTTAGGGTTTGCCAATGTATATGTATATACCGGAGGTCTTTTTGAATGGTTAATGCTACAAGATATTTACGGTTTCGACAATTTTCCAACCACGAGCAAACAGCTGGATTTATTGAAATTTAAACCACAAAAAAGGTTGAATATTTCTTATATTGAAAATGGGTAAGGCGGGGTGGAATTATTTCATCAGTGCCATATTGGATAATTCGTCAGCGCGTTTGTTTTCATGACGATACACGTGTTCAAATGTTATATTTTTGAAACAATCGGTTAACGTTTTTGCCGAATGGTGTAATTCTAATAATTTATCGGATTTCACTTTGTATTCGCCGCGCATTTGTTTGATCACTAATTGACTGTCGCCACGCACGGTTAAATCGCTGATTTCACGGACAATTGCTTCTTGTAGTCCAAGAATGAGCCCTCCATATTCAGCCGTGTTATTCGTGGAGCGGATGCCGACAAATTTAGAAGCTCCCCATATCTCTTCGCCTTTATAATATAATACAGCACCTGCACCACCTGACCCAGGATTATTTTTACAACAACCGTCAAAATATAGGATGTAATCGGTTACTGGTTTTGGTGATGAGTACATACTTTCTGGAAATATTTTTACGCCCATTTTATAACACATGTTTTTATAATAATGATACATTTGTAATAATACAAATATAATTATTCAATTTTTATTTAGAAACCTATAAAATAAAAAAAAATTATCTGTAATAATATTATATATTATATAGCATGAGTAAAAGCAAAAATAATAGTTTATTGAAATATTTATATTACATTACGTTATTTACATTGGCGTATTTTTTACTTTTCTTTATTTGGAATAAATATAATGAATACAGGAAAATTGAAAATTTTACAGGAGGATTACCCATAATGAGTAGTAACAAAACCGGAAATATTTTTGCGTGGGTTGGTGTGATACTTGCGGGGTGTCTGATAATTGGTATATTTCATTATTTTATAAAAGAGACAAATAAAAAAAATAGGATAAATAAAGCAGCAAGTAATTTGTATAAAGAACTTAGCAAAACATGGAGTGATTAGAATAAAAAATAATAAATTTTTTACATTTATTTTATAAAAGATTTAATGTTTTCTATCCACTCATCTAATACATTGCGATTTTCATAAATATCCATATTCCCATCTAATACTAATTGACGATTGGATACTTTTTGAAAATCACGATTCAACATATCAGTATGATAACTATGACACGATTTCAAATAATCAACAGGAATATTGGATTCACCTAATCGCGATCTCTTGGCAATCCTTTGGTGACATATATCAGGATCAGTTTCTACATAAATGACACCATTTATTGGATAATCCTTTACAAATGCGTCAAACCATTTGTTATATATTTGATAACTCACATCCTCTATTTTTCCAGTGTCGTAAAGCATTTTCGCAAACACAAATTTATCAGTATATAAACTGCGCTCGCTAATAATAATCGCACCTGGATTTTTTTCAACCGTTGTTTTCAATAAGTTCAAGCGAGAAATATATGCCATCATTTGAAATGGAAATGAATATTTATCCTGGTCTTCATAAAATTTTTGTAACATGGTATTTCCCTCGGCGTCTTTGATTTCCTCCCATTCATCAACTGGTTCTTTCATAAATATAATTTTTTGATTACTTATATTTAATTCATTCTTTAAAGATTCTAGTAATGTTGATTTACCCGAACCAATATTTCCCTCAATTGTAAAGATACGTGTTAATACTTGTTTCATTTTTATAATAAACTATATAATTGTATTATAAAAGTTTAAATTAATATTTTTATTTCAATTTTTATTTTTAGTAAATAGACCTTTTGAGAGAAAACGAAAAGAATTGTGGTTAGGGTTATTTACTTTTTTCCACAGGTAACCCATAATCTAACCACCCGGCAACAGGAACGCCTTTTACAGGAGACAATCCGTATCCATATTTGATAGAGACTACATGGTAACCTAATAGTTTTACACCTTTGGACATTTAAAATGCCGATTATTTACAATAAAATTGAAATAAATTATAATAATACAATTTATATTATAAATAAAATGAAATTAAGTGATATTGTTTCACAAGTTAAGGAAAATAATAATTGGAAAAGTGAAAGCAGAATAGTAGGTGAGGCATGTGAATATTATATAAAAAGTAATATAAAATGTGTTAGATGTAATGATAATAATTTTGAAAAATGTAAAACAAATGAACAATCAAAAGATTTAATTTGTATTAGTTGTAATCAAAAAATTCAAGTAAAGGCAAAAAGTTCTACTCAAAAACAAGTTAATAACATTAAAAATAAAAATAAATTCAAAACAATTGGAGGTGAATATTCGACAACATTAAAAAATATAAATGAACAAATTGATTATTTCATTATTTTATATGAAAAACAATCTTATAAAATTATAAATATTTTATATATTAAAAATGAAAATATAAGTTCTGATTGTATTACACCAAGAAAACCATTATCTATAACTGCTAAAAGGGCAGGATGGCAAGGGTGTAATATTTTATTTGATAATATACAAATTATAATATAAAATGAGCATTTTAAATGTCCAAAGGTGTAATAAAGTCATTACTTGACTACTCGTATGACCTACATAACAAATCAAAAATATTGGTTTATCTTTTGGTAATTTCTTGATATTTTTTTCATCTAAAATATTCAACCAAAATATGTTTTTTGCGCCTTTGATATGCCCTTTTTTGTATTCCTTTTCTTCTCTCAAATCAATCAAAAAATAATCCTTTTTCATCAATAAATAATTATTATAAAAATCAATGGGTGTTATATAATTCCAGTCATTTTTGGTGGATTTCAAATAGTTTCTCAACATTTCTATATTCATTTATCTATTATTTTATATATTATTATTATATTTTATATATTATACAATTGGCATAATAAAAATTGATTATTATTTATCATTATTTATTATAGTAAAACAACTTATAAACAATTACACATAGTATATCATACAACTCAAAAACCCAACACTAAAACAAAATGGATCTAAACCAAAGAAAACTTACGAAAAACGAATGGGAAACCATTGAATCCCCCGTTTCTGAACAAGAAAAGGAAGTATTAAACCTTATTATACAAGGTTACAACAACGTAAATATCAAGTATAACCGTTATCATTCCCTGTTTCAGTATTTAAAAATCGAATACAGTGAATCTATGGAAGATTATTTATATAATAAATACTTTTCCCCTAAATTAAACGAAATCAAAAAAAATTATCAAACCACTTTATCTGTATTTCAGCTCATTACTGCGAAAAACAACCCAGCTATTAAAAAAGCAGATTTAATCCGTCTTGAAAAAAACGATCCGTCCAAAATAAATCCGGATAACGCCTATGAATATTTGCTCATTGACACCGCTGAACAATTGATCAAGTACAAGGAGAAAAAGAGCTCAAAATGGTTATTTCACTATTTCACCTTGAGTAAATTAATCAAAAACACGATTCACCATTTGAATCGCCATGTATTGATGTTTGTCACAAAAATTCTGGCGCTCTATGAGGACGATGTTGATTTGACCAAAGTCATTGAACATTCTGTCGATTTCATTGAAAAAAACAGTGTTATTTTGAAATACGGCGATATTTCCCTCTATGAACACCAAAAACAATTATTTTCCACTATGAAAAATCCCGATTTCGAAGAACGTCAAGCATCCTTTCGCGCCGAATTGAAACTCCAACGAAAGCATAACGGCGAGCATGATTCTGATAGCGACTACGATTCCGACACACCATTATGCTCAGCTGAAAAAAAGGCACCAGCCCCGCGTTTGATCCTATATATTGCCCCGACTGGTACAGGAAAAACGCTGAGTCCTATTGGAATTTCTGAGAAAAATCGCGTCATATTCGTATGCGCAGCGCGTCACGTCGGTTTAGCCTTGGCTCGCGCAGCGATTTCCGTTGGTAAAAAAATAGCGTTCGCTTTTGGGTGCGCCAGTGCGGATGATATTCGTTTACATTATTTTGCGGCGAAAGAATACACCGTGAATAAACGCGATGGTCGAATCAAAAAAGTGGATAATAGTGTGGGTGATAAAGTGGAAATTATTATTTGTGACTTGAAATCATATTTGCCTGCGATGTATTATATGAAGGCATTCAATCCAGTGGAAAATATTGTCGTCTATTGGGATGAGCCTACGATTACTCTTGATTATGAAAATCACGAGTTACACGAAACAATACAAAAGAATTGGAATGACAATTTGATTCCCAATATGATATTATCGTCCGCGACATTGCCAAAATTACATGAATTAACCGAAACTTTGGAGGATTTCAAAGAGAAATTCCCTGGAGCACAAATCGTAAATATTGTAAGTCACGATTGTAAAAAGACGATTCCTATTATAAACAATAACGGTTACGTTGTATTACCGCATTTCATGAGCACAGAATATGATCGGGTTCTGGAAATCGTTGAAAACTGTGAAAACAATTTGACCTTGTTGCGTTATTTTGATTTGAAAGAGGTGGTTGAATTCATATTGTTTGTTGAAAAAAATAATTATGTTACACACAGCAACAAAATAGCGCGACAATTTGCTAGTATAGATGACGTAAATATGATGAACATTAAATTACACTATTTACGCTGTTTGAAAAATGTGATTGGCGGCTCCTGGGGATCCATTTATATTTCTTTAAAAGCAAATCGAGTAAGGCGTATTGAAAACAACGACACAATTGATCCTAAAGGTATTCCTATCAAGAAATCAAGTAATAAAAATGCTGATGATAAAAGCTCAATCAATGGAAATAGTTGTGCGATTTATGTATCCACAAAAGACGCATATACACTGACTGACGGGCCGACTTTATTCTTGGCAGGCGATGTGGAAAAAATTGCTAAATTTTGTATTCAACAGGCAAATATTCCGGCAAAAGTCATGGAGGATATTTTGGGAAAAATAGAATTCAATAATCAAGTGAATGAAAAAATTACGATTCTTGAACATAAATTAGAGGACCTAATTGAGAAGAAAACCATGAAACAACAATCTGGCGATGATAGTTATGCTGCTAAAAAATTGAAAAACGAACCAAAAAGTCGCGACAAAGAAATAGGTGAAAAAGACGGGGATGTCATTAAACTCAATTCGGATTTGACACTTCTGAGGAGCATGATCAAGTCTGCGGAATTGAATGAAACGTTTATTCCGAACAAACCATTACATTTAAAAAAATGGGCAGAGACGTTACACACCGTGGGTGCGTTTACAAGTGATATTGATGAAGATACGATTACGGATATTATGTTATTGAATGATATCGATGACAGTTGGAAAATATTGTTGCTTATGGGTATCGGTGTTTTCACAAACCATCCTAGTATTACTTATACGGAAATCATGAAAAAACTGGCGGATCAGCAGAAATTATACATGATTATTGCGTCGAGTGATTATATTTATGGAACGAATTATCAGTTTTGTCATGCGTACTTGAGTAAAGATATGAAATTAACTCAAGAAAAAATTATACAGTCGCTTGGACGTGTTGGTCGAAATAATATACAACAGACTTATTCAATAAGGTTTAGAGATGATGAACAAATAAATAAATTATTCTATAAAGAAGAAAATAAAATAGAGGTCGCAAACATGAATCGTTTATTCAAGGCTGTCATATAAATAATGTGGATATTCCTCATGATAATGATTGATATTAGAATTCCATAGACAATGATATTTGCCTATATTTTTTTCAGTGATCCAATATTCTGGACTATTATAACAATAATAAAAACATTTTTCTAATTTTCTTATATAACTTGTTTTTGACCACCAAAAATTTCCAGAATAATGTGTAACTACATCTGGGTTATTTACTACAAGATTTACGCCAACAGTGTCGTAATCTTCTAAAAAATCAATACATTTTTTGAATTGATATATATTAAAATAACAGAGGTAATTTACCCAATCATATACTGATTTGTGTAATGAATGTCTTGTGATACCTTTCGTATGGATATATAAAACATTGAAATCTTCTTTTTGTGCGTCTTCGTATAAAAGATTAATGGTATAAACTTCGGATAAACTAATATCACGATCAGTGCCGCGTATTACTATTTTTGGATCGTTAAATAAATCAGGCTCGTAATTATAACCTAGAACTCCACACCGGATTTCGGTTATATTATCATATAGGCCACTTATTTTAATTTTATCCATTATATTTTCAAAAACATATACATAATGATTAATACAACAAACATGAAAATATATATAAGTATTCATTTTTATTATATATATTTTGTTTCTATTTGTATATTTTGAATAATTATTTATCCACCAGGATTTCCTTAGCAATAGTCCGTATTATTTTATTATAATTTTTTTGTGCTTTTTCCTTATCTGTATCGCACAAACTTTGATCAATCAGTTTTGTATAAAGGTCACTCTTTTTATGATTCGGATCTTTGTATTCCGGATTGGCTTTCGCCCAAAGATTCATTTGCTTAATATTCTTGTGTTCAATCGCCTTGATCGCTCGTATCATTTGCTGTTTATCTTCGTCTTTATGCCAGGTATCATTATTTTTAATATGAATCACTTCCCTTTTTAAATCACTACAGTGAATCGGTCGTTTGCTAATATCTAGTTTGTTTAATCCATTGACCAAGATGTTACTTATACCGCCACAATATCCAAGGGGGCCAAAGTTTTCAAAATCGGTGAGGGTTAGAATGAGTGATTCCAAGAATTCGCTCAAATTCAGAGCGTCTTTACATGTCTCGTTCAAAAAGACATTCAGATTGAATTTGTTGTTATTGTTTTGTGTTATATTATTTGTGACATTGCGGTCTTTGCTTAGTTCAAGTATTTGCTTATTCTGTTCCATCATTTGTTTGTTTTGCTCTAAAATAAGCTCTTTAAATTCCTGATTTTGTTTTAACAGCTCTATTATCATATCAGCATCATATTCAGCATTTGATTTTTCTTCATCTAAATTCATGATTACGTTTTCTGGTTGTTTTGTTGCGTCGCATGGCTTCTTGTACTTACAATTATTTTTTTTATGAGCACATAGTGTAGTTTGGTGTTTATATTCTTTTCCACATTCACATATATAATATGTCTTATCTGGAACTTTTTCATTAGGATTTATTAGGAATTTATGTTTATCAGTTAGTAGATGTCTTTCATATTGACTTTTTCGTGAGGTATAATAGTCACAACATTCACAATGAAAATGTTTAGAACTTTTTTGCTCCTCATTTTTAGGCTCCATTAGGATATATTTCCTAAATATTATAATTTTAAATAGTTTATAAATTAATACTTAAAATTATGCTCACAAAATTATGCTCTCACACTTTTTTCCGCGAAAAATCCGGGAGAGCTTTATGCTGTAAACTGGCCTAAAAAACAGTGTTTTTAACATGAATCCCTAGGATTTTCAAAAATGGACATACCAAAAATGTCCATTTTTACTTTTTCCAATTACTTTTGTTTGAAAATTAGAATTTTTATAAATATAGACCTTCGAGTTTTTTGAATAAAAATATAATATTTGTAAAATATAATATATGAAGAATTTAATTTATCGTACCGGTATTTTGTCTTTGATTATTCAAATAATAACTGGTGTTTTTGATTATTATGTTTTGGGATTATCAATACCAGCATCCTTTTTATTATTGAAAAATCTACTTTGGTTAGAATTTTTTGTTCAAATCATCGAAGGCACATTTTATATTTGGATGGTGACCAACTTTTCAACAATTGCGGATATCACGCATTTCCGGTATTATGACTGGTTTATTACGACTCCTACCATGTTATTTACCTATTCATTTTATTTATTGTATTTGAAATACAAGGAAGAAAACATGGAAATTGATAAAAATATATACGAATTAGTACAAGAAAATCTCGGGGTTTTGATACCAGTGATCGTACTGAACGCGCTTATGTTGGTGTTTGGTTATTTAGGTGAAATAAAGAAAATGTCCAAATATTTGGCGGCATTTTTGGGATTCATACCTTTTATACTCATGTTTTCTATTATTTATAAAAATTATGCTGTATTTTCAGTTGATGGTATCAAAACATTTTGGTATTTTTGCGGTATTTGGTCATTATATGGTGTAGCATCTGTCTTACCTTATAACATGAAAAATATAATGTATAATATTTTGGACTTATTCGCAAAGAATTTCTTTGGTATTTTCTTGGCATTCATTTTATTTTATGCGAATAAAGAAGTTTCTAATACAATCAACAAAACTGAAACTACAATGTAATATATATTTTGCCTCTATGAGCAAAAAATATATTTAACCGCCGCGAAGTCGCAAGACGAGATGGAGTGTGCTCTCTTTTTGCACGTTATAGTCAGCTAATGTTCTACCGTCCTCAAGTTGCTTACCGGCAAAAATTAGCCGTTGCTGATCACTTGGTATGCCTTCCTTCGCTTGAATTTTCGTCTTAACATTTTCAATTGTATCCGTTGGTTCAACCTCAATGGTAATTGTTTTTCCGGTCAGTGTTTTCACAAATATTTGCATATTATATATATAACCTATAGATTTATTTTTAAGTATTATTATGAATACTATTTTGTTCATCACAAGGGCGAATATAAAAGGCTAAATAATTATCATCAGTGATATTATGTTGATCTCGACCAATCAGTGAATCTAAAGTATGATTCGGTGTAGGAACTAGAGCAGGACCTTGTTCAGACGCAACACCATGAATCGAATAATGATCCGCACATACAAATTCAAAATTGGGAATATCAAGTAATTCAATGTATAAATCATTCCGAATATATTGTTTCATTTTCTGAATAAATTGTTTCATTGTATGTGACGCGGATATTTTATATGTTTTTGTGTGTGTTGTATAAGCAATTTTGAAATAACAAGTAATGAAACGTTGGTTCATGTGGTTATGAGTTCGTATATTGTATATTTTTGGGATATTTTGTTGTGTCATTTTATTATGGAGTTTATGTATATTTGATATAAAATGTTTTTTAAATCAATTTTAAAATCAAATTTTATAATTTATATCGCAGAAATTTCATCGGAAGTCGTCCTTTTCTCTCATTCATCGCAAAAATAAAAATTGATTTATTTTTATTTGACTTTTATTATTGTACAAATAAAAATTGATTTATTTTTATTTGACTTTTATTATTGTACAAATAAAAATACAACATTCAAACAACAATGGAAATTCACACAATGGAAATTCACCCAGCCTGCTTGAAAGATAATGAAGAATATATTATTGAAAAAAAATACAACGAAGACAATATTTTGTTATATAAAGGTATTCGTAAAGTGACATCACTTGATATGATTAATCCCGAAGGTTTATATGAAAAAGTCCATTTTGTAAATGTCGAATTGTTGTCTAAAAAACAAAATATAGAGAATATGCCAAAATTAAATCCTCCTGAATTAACAAGATCGACACATATTACACCCGAATATTCCGGTATATTAGAACAATTGGGATCCAGTTTTGATATTGAGGATGATGTTAAATTTTATGATAAACATTCGACGATTGTAGAAAATGAAAACTAAAAATCAAATCGTTGAAGAAAATGTATATATTGTATTTTTTCTTTGTATATAGTATAATGCCTAAAAGCCGTAAATTTAGGAAAAATAGTATAGACTTTAAATACGGATTTGAACCGGGTCAAATTGAAAAATCATTAATGAAAGCAAACAGAGATGTTCCATTTACTGAATTCGCAAAATTTCTACCAAAACCCAAAACTATGATTTATTATTATCAAAAAAATCATGGAAAAAACAGAGAACCATCTATTGTAATATTTAATCAAAAGATTCAAGGAAGAAGTAAAAAAATGGGAGGAATGAAAGGATCAACATTAGGTAAACATAAGAAAACCATGAAAAGACGCGTTAATAAAAGTCATCGAAATCGCAGTAATAAATACAAAAAAGGAATGATGGGTGGCAATCCTCCAAAAAAACCAGTAAAAGGACCAAACCTAAATCCGGTTATCGTTCAAGGTCCAGGAACAAATTTAGGACTAGTATTAGCACAAGAACAAACAGACTCACAAATACGTCAACAAACCGGACAAAGAAATTTATCTGATCAATACCCTAACTAAAACCCAATCATTTCCAAATCTTTTAAATTCCAATATTCGCAACCACCACCAGGGATTGGTCGTCGAATAATAAACGGAATTCTTTTTTGCTCCAATTCGATTTGCGCAATGACATACCCGTCAATGACATTTTCAGGAACTTTTACAAAGACTTTGGCACCTGAATTGATTTGCTTGGCACGTTGCCCCAATATACGGGCGCGTTCATATTTTGTCAAATAGGGTAATGTCTTGTGTAGGTCATCGATAATATTATTGTCTGCGTCTCGCACTACATTTGTTAACGCAATGATCTCATCATAATTATTGATGGCGCATTCGGGATGATATTCCAAAATATAATTTTTATTCAATTCAGTATTGAATTTCTGTAAATATTCTTCGTCTTCTAGATCCTCATCACTTTCTTCACTTTCCTCATTATCATCATCATCCATACCACTTTGTTCTAAAGTTTTAGATGACGTTGCTGCTGCCGCCATTTCTTCGCCGTCTTCATCATCATCATCGTCATCATCAACCTCTTCTTCTGTATCTTCAACTATAACATCTTCGTCATCATCATCGTCGTCAGAATCTTCGACAGCAGTCATTATTTTTTTAATAGTAGTAGGTTCTTCTTCGTCTTCTTTTTCCGATAATTCATTTTCAGATTCTTCCTCTTCACTTGAATAATTTTCGTTGTCGTTTTCGTTATCACTCATCTTATTTATATTTAGTATATATTCTTTAAATAAAATAAAAATCAATTTTATTTTATTTTTGTATTGTATTTGTTTTTTCTTTAATTGTAATAAGAATCGTCAAAATCGTATATTCCAGATTGATACAATAAATCTTTTCCATCTTTGAAACTTAAATTCGGATCATGATTTTTAATAAAACTTTTAATTTCTCGCACACTAGAATAATAAAAAAAATCACATTCATTACTTGTCCACCATAAATCGTGTCGAATGACATATAAATCATTACAACATGGAATTAAAATACAATCAACAATATTGGAGAACCTCACCTTCTTTTTTTCAAAGGGTATGAAATCACAAAAAAATTTTTCCAATAAAATATCCATAAATTACTTTATAAAGTATCAACTAGTAAAGGTAATCATTTATGTCTAAATGATAATTGATTGAAATAATAAAATATAAAAATTGTTATTTTATTTCATATCCTCGGTTTTCCAAACGGTGTCGCAGGTTGAACATAAATAAACATAGCGCATATTCACGTCATCATAGCGAATATAAATAATTTCGCGTTCCTTGTCTTTTTTATTCGTATCACAATTTTCATTTGGACATAATATTTTATTTACGCGCGGTAATGTCGGGTCTAATTTGGTGTATTTATTAATAAAATGCGCAAATTCTTGTTCGTTTTTTTTAATATGAGTTTTCAAAATACTTACGCTGTCATTTGTAATTAAGTTGTCTTCATTTCCGCAATTACGACAATAATAAATTAATTGATTCGTATTTTCACTATCCATACGAATATAATACATATTTTGACATGTGCTACAGAAATGCATCCTTTATATTGTTATAAAATATCTTTATATTATTTTATTTGAAACCAAATTAAAACAAAATAAATCAATTTTTATTTATTTTACGCGTTTTGATTTTTAGTCGGTCTAGTTTATAAACTATAAATCACGTCTAAATACAATGCCAATAACATGGGAAACTGCCAGGTGGAAAATAATGGTTTATAAGTGTCCCTTTTGAAAACGACTATATCTATAAATACGTAAAAACTAATTAGAAGTGACACGAGTAATACGAATTTGAAAATATTACTTAAAAATAGTGGAAACATTTTGTTTCCATTTGTTGTCGCTGATGACATATATAGTATAATACTAAAATAAATATTTTACATTAACATTATCATTATTTCTCACATTTCTCACCAGTTTCGCATTTTTCTAAACTCGCGTATTTTTCGACACTACATCGAAAATCCTTATATAATTTTTTGTAATCAATCACTACTGACATATTGTAAAGACTTGTTGTTATTTTTTCATTTTGAGGAATTTCTTTTTGTTTTACCTCAAGGAATGACTGTATTTCGTCTTTATTTTTTAGAAAATTTTCGATAACATTTGGATAAAAACATTCGAATTTTTCCATATATACACCGGATTTTTTATTTAATATTTGTAAAACCGCAATATCAATATTTTTGTATTGAATGATTTTATTGTATTTAGAATAATCATGATGTGTTTTGGTAACACCCGGTTCATTTAATATTGGATCGTTATTCAACAAAGTGCATAAATTCAACAATACGGTTGAAATGGTTTGACAAGAGGTCCACTGTTCACCGCGCCATGTATTCAATAAAGAAATACATACTTTTCCAGTGGTATATAAGTTTGGATTAAAACGAATATTTTCACTATTTGTACAATAGGTGACTTGGGGCGGACTATGTGGATAATCCGTGGGATACTTGAATTCAAAAAAATAATTTCCCCCGAAATAAGGTGTCTCACTAGGACCAATAATTAAGGCATAACCTTTTAACATGTCCTCGTCGTCGTGAACATAATAAATGCCGTTGTCGTTTAATGGATTTTTGATAATATCGCGTACATCTCTTAACAACCGCTGTATAGTGTCTTTTGAAATGACAATACTTTTTGATTGGCTGGATGACATGATTACAAGCTTATTATTATATAATGTAAAAATGGTTTTATATGTTTTATCAATATATTATTTATATTTTTGTTATAGAAAATATAGAAAATATATTATTAAATAATATATAAATGGAAAATGAATGTCAATTTGTGAATAGTCGAGGAATATTAAAATCTTGTTCTTTTTATTCAAAAAACCCCAAATCTAGTTGTAATAATGATTATGGTTATTTAATAGATATGGTAAAAAATAATAAAATGTTTGATGGAATGAGTATATATGTTTGTAGTGATTTAATTGTTTATTTTTTTAAACTAATATTACCGAAAATAAATAAAAAATTTGTATTGGTTACAGGAGATTCAGATTTGTGTATACCAAGAGAACGATTAAACAATAATGAATTTAATTCATTAATAAATTCCAAGTATTTAATTAAATGGTATGCACAAAATACGCAAATACAAAATCATGATAAAATTCAACAATTACCGATTGGATTAGATTATCATACGATTCTAAACAAAAAAAATCATGAATGGAAAATGCCAAATGAAAGTCATATACCAAAGGATCAAGAAGGGGTTCTTTTAAATATAATAAAGAATTCGAAACCATTTTATGAAAGAAAACAAAAAATATATGTAAATTTTTCAAAAGGAAACGATCGTTTTGGAGATAGAATAAATTCTTTAAAAATAATTCCTGCGTATTTATTAGAAAAAAATGATGGTTTTACACCAAGAACAAAGAATTGGATGAATATTACAGAATATACATTTGTATTATCACCTTTTGGGATTGGTATGGATTGTCATAGAACTTGGGAATCATTGTGTTTAGGTTCAATACCAATTGTAAGAGCGCCAAATTTTAGAAAATTATTTGAAGATTTACCAGTATTAATTGTGAATGATTGGAATGAAGTAAATGAAGAATTATTACAAAAAACAATAGAAGATTACAAAGATAAAACGTTTCATTATGATAAATTAAAATTACAATATTGGATTGATAAAATAAATTTAGAACAAATCGTAGAGTAAATTATAATATTTATTATAATATCATATATAATATTATTTTTATAATATATCATGTTAACAATTAATAATTATAAAAAGAAGTCTAATAATAATGAAAATAAAATTAAAATATATCAAAAAATATTGTATAACAGACCATATACTTTTTTTAAAAATTTTTATAATCCAGTCGTACCTTTAAAAATTTATCAAACATGGTACACAAAAGATTTACCTGTTAAAATGAAACATCGTGTTGAATTATTAAAACACCAAAATCCTAAGTTTGAGCACTATTTATTCGATGATGATGATTGCCGGGAATTTATTAAAACGCATTTTAATAATGATATTTTAAATGCGTTTGATAGTCTAATTCCTGGCGCATATAAAGCGGATTTATGGCGCTTATGTATTCTTTATATTAATGGAGGAATTTATATGGATATAAAATTTTCTTGTGTAAATGGATTTAAATTAATTGAATTAGTAGAAAAAGAACATTTCGTGTTAGATAGATTGCCGCCTTTATCTATTTATAATGCTTTAATGGTGTGTAAAGCAGGGAATCCTTTTTTATTAGATGCCATTTATACAATTGTCCAAAATGTTATGAATAAATATTATGGTTCTTGCGCATTATGTCCAACTGGACCAGTTATGTTGGGAAATTTAATTCTAAATAAAAAATCACGACTTAATATTGATTTAACACATTTTATTGATGGGGGATATATTATTTATAAAAATAGGTTCATTATTTCTACAACATACAATGAATATGAGAATGAAAGAAACAATACATATAATAAAATAAATACACAAAGATATGATAAATTATGGTCCTCTAAAAAAATATATAAATAAAATCAAATAGTATGAATATTTATATATTTTTACACCTTTTCTCATTTAGAGCAACGCCCCCATTTTATTATATTTTGTATATTTGTTTTTTTTTCCATAATTCACCATAATGTTCTATTTTAGAATATTTAATTCTTTCGTTTATATGATCATTATAACTTTTTAATATAATTTTATTGTTGTGAATAATTAGTTTATTATTGTTGTCATTATTGATTAATCTATGTATTAAATCAATATTTATATTATATTTTTTTATTATATTAGAAAGCATTTTTGGTCCGGTTGGTTCTAAATAACATGTTCCATAAAATTTATTCATAACATTTTGGACAATTGTATAAATGGCATCTAATAAAAAAGGATTCCCCGCTTTACATACCATTAACGCATTGTATATGTTTATATTATTTATATCATATACAAGATGTTCTTTGAATAATAAATTATAAAATTTGTATCCATTCACAGGAATATATTTAATATCTAAATAAATGCCACCGTGTATGTACAATACACAATACCTCCATAAATCCGCTTTATATGCGCCAGGAATTAAAGTATCAAAAGCATTTAAAACATCACTATCAAAATGCGTTTTAATAAATTCCCGGCAATCATCATCGTCGAATAAATAATATTTAAAATTGGGATTTAATTTTTTTATATAAGATATTGAACAAAACATTTTTGGTGGTAATATTTTGGTATGCCATGTTTGAAAAATATTTGCGGGTATGATTTGTTTATCCATACTAATATAAATATATATTATTAATCATATAATATTATAATTATTTAGAAATAAAGTCGGCATGTAAAATACGCGTTGCCCTAAATCTTAAAGGGTGTAAATAAATTTTCAGGACTAATTCGTATTCTTGCGTTGTTTTTATTAATTGCTTCTAGGTGAAAAGCTCTATGTTCACAATCATCATAACTTTTTTTATAATTTAAACATGTTGTTTTATTCATATTTAAAATAGAATGAAATGGTAATAAGTCGTTTCTCAATCTTCCATCATACTTACAATTAATAAATTTATCTTTTTTATAGATAGCAAAACCACCAAACGCGGAAGCACAATTTAATAATTCGTTTTCTTTTAATTTTTTTAGTGATTCATCAACATTATTAAAAATTAATTTACTCATTTTATCCGGATCATCCCAACAATATAAACTTAAAAAATATGGATAAAGAGATAATGCCCAGTAATCATAATATGCTGGACTCATATTAAATGATAATCCGTCCCAATCATCACGGTGTAAATACTTTTTGAGAATAGCTATATCAATATCTTTACAATTTACATCATCCATATCCATCATAATAAAATATTTATAATCAGGATAATTTGTTGTAATATAATTTAAACAAAAGTTTCTTCCTCTAGCAATATTAATTGTTCTATAAGTAGAAGGTAACTTTTCATTGACATAAAAAATTAATTTTTTATTTTTTATTTGATATTCTTTTAATATTTGTAAAGTATTATCACTAGATTTGTCATAGTATAAAATAATTACATAGTCATCAAATAATGAAGCTATTTTTTCTATATTTTCAAATACTTTATTTAAATATGGCGCACAATTTTTAAGCGTTCCGCAAATACAACATTTCATATTTATATATATATATATATATATGAAAATTCTTGTTATTCATTATGATAAACTTTTAGAAAGAAAACAACATATGCTAAAACAAATGAATGAAGCAGATTTAAATGATTTTGAGTTTGTTTCTAATCGTGGAAAAGATAATTTAACACCAACAGAAAAATCCAAATTTAAAAACCTGACAGATGGAGAAATATCTTTGATCTTACATCACTTTGAATGTTATAAAATTATAAATGAAAAATATGACTATGCCATCATTTTTGAGGATGATGTTATATTAGCGGATGATTTTAAAAATAAAATAGAAAAATATATATCTGAATTACCCAACGACTGGGATATGTTATTTTTTGGAGAAGGACATGGAGTTCATATACCAAAATATAGGTTACGTCCAGATGTAAATATTTATAAAAAAATGACAGATTTAAAGAATAAAATTTCTGGAGGAATTGATGGTTCAACTAGATGTGCTGATTCGTATGTAGTTTCAAAAAAATGCGCGCGAAAACTGGTTCAAGTAATTAATAATTTACAAGTTACAACTATACCATTGGACCATTTATTAAATAAAATAAACCATTACTGTAGATTTAATATTTATTGGTCCGAACCAACAATAACTATACAAGGAACTTCAAATGGGACATTTAAAACATCGTTAAGATAGTATATATTATTTTATGTATAAATAATATATATGGTCAAAATAGTTTTTTGGGATAACTGTTTGAATGAAAGAGGTACGACAACAACTCTATTTAATTATGCTTATTATAATAAAAAAATTTTAGGAAATGAATCTATTATAATGTATAATACATCAAGAACTGACAACGTAAGTGAAGTCATAGAGTTGTTCAAAAAAGAATTTACTGTAATTGGAGTAAGTAACTTTAAATTAGTTGACCCTATACTAGTTAACTTAAAATGTAATATTTTTTATATAACTAAAGCTGGCGAAAACGAAGGTCAAATAAGTAAGGTTTGTAAAACAGTAGTTCATTGTGTTTTTAATTGTAATCAACCACACGGAAATGTTTATGCGGGAATATCTCAATTTATAAAGGGATATAAAAGAAAAGTACCTATAGTGCCATATATGATTAATTTACCAGACCATAATAAAAATATGAGGGAAGAATTAAATATTCCAGAAGATGCTGTAGTGTATGGAAGATACGGAGGTTATGATGCGTTCGATATTCCGTATGTTCATAAAATAGTGTACAATGTTGCAAAAAATAATTCTGAAATATATTTCATATTTATGAATACTGAATTATTTTGTGCCTCATTACCAAATATAATCCACATTGAAAAAACAATTGACTTAAACAAGAAAGTAGAATTCATAAATACATGTGATGCGATGTTACATGCTAGACATATTGGTGAATCTTTTGGATTAGCTATTGCCGAATTTTCAACTAAAAATAAACCAATTGTGACCACGCCTAATTTTAAACTTAATCCGAATGTTGACGTGGCACATATTTATTTTTTAAAAGAAAAAGGTATATGGTATAATGAAGACAACTTATACTCAATTTTAACTACTTTTCTAACAAAAGAAAATAGAAATGAAGTTTCAAAAAAGGACTGGAACGCTTTTAAAGAATATACACCAGAAAAAGTAATTAAACAATTTAAGAGAGTTTTCATTGATTACACCGACCAAAAAGAAAAATGAGACAAACTCACTCTAATTTTCGGTGGATGGAAGCATTACCTTCCGTAAAATCAACTGATGGTCTAACTTTTTCCATTTCTTCTTTTTTATTTGAAATGGTGAAAGACGAAATACAAAACTCACTTGGTCTTTGTTGTTTATAAATCCAACATTTTCCCAAGTTCATTATATTTATGGAAGAATTAGCGTCCCTTGTTCTAAATACGTTTTTTTTGTTTTCGCAACTCACGCAGTTAGAACACACTAATAAACGAAATTCCTCTTTGTTTTCCTTATTTCTGTAATGTTTCAAATCTTGAAAACAATCACAACATTTCTTACTTGTATTACATTCGTTTATTGTGATTGTATCATATCTTTTATGAATTAGTTTCCTTAATCCCTTATTCATAGTAGGCATAAAATGTTTCATTTGAGATGTTCTACTCCAATTTCCATAACAAATTAAAATTTTTTCTCCAAAAGTCTTTTCTATATTATTCAAAAATGTATTTATGGATTTATTACCATATGAGTATTGCCTAAATTTCATTTTTCTCCATACTTCCTTCTTGTAAAATTCCATAGTTTGTTTATTTAACATATCTTTTTCAACTAAATAAGATTTGAAACTATTGTAATTTACTGATTTGCTATTTTGTAAAGACAATACATTTTCATACTCATTTATCTTGTTATTTTTCTTTTCTCGTTGTAGAATAATTTGGTTTCGTTTCGCCATACTTTCCTTTTTTCTTTGTGGTGCTGTATATTGTAATTTATTACCTTGTCCGTCCATCATATAAACCAAAGAACGCTTACCTGGATCTAAACCAATTATATTTCTTGATTGTAAATTTTCTAATTGTTGTGTATCTAATTCTTCAATATTTATATAATCATAATCCTCACTATTTACTTGTTTATTTTTATTTTCTTCGCCTTTACAATCTCTTCTAATAAATAATAAAGAACAACTAATTCCATCTGTCGTTATTTCATTATGAAAAGTATAATATTTATTTTTGAATAATCTGTGTTTCATATCCAACAAACTACTCCATAATGTATTTTGATAATTCGTAATCTTTTTTAGAACTTCTCCCTTCTTTTCGCTTTCAGGACAAAAGAGTTCAGCAATACAACTACTATCAAATTTCACATTTTTTGGAATAATATTGTTTCGTAATGGTAGAGGTTGGAATAATTTATTTTCTTGATTTTCTAATACAGAATTCATATACAACAACCCTTTCAAATACTCAAATTGTCTTCCTTTCACATCATAATATATAGTTTTATTGATATTTGTTGGTAAAATATGTTGTAAATGAGTAAGTTTCCATTCATTAAATTTTTCATTTGTTTCTTCTAACATAAGCAAATTATGCTTAAATTCAAACAATTCTTTTTTGTCTTCTGTAATTTCATTTGTAGTTTTATTGATAAAACGAAGAAAATGTTGAATAAAATGTTCTTGTATATTTGTAGAAATACAAACTTGAATTTGTTCTGCTATAATATTTATCAAATGTGATTTATTTACTAAACTTATTTTATTGTGATTGATTAAAGGTTGATATTCTTTTGTATAAAATTTTTGTAAAATATCTAAAAGTTGTGTATCTTTGGATTTTCTACCACTATTAGATTTCGTTCCTAATGTTTTGATGCAATATTTCACAAATGTAAATTTATCATCAAAAATAGGAAATGGTAAATTGTTATGAAAGCAATACAAAATATATAATCTAATAAATTGATAAGTATGAATAACTAAATCATTCATTTCAAAAACTAAATTAGTAATAATTGGTTGAACTTCTTTATATTTCAATAAAACAGATTTGAGTGTTGTTTTGATGGTTTTGAATTTAGATTTTTCTAAATTCCTAAAAGTTTTGAATGTTTCTTTCTTTTTCTTTTTTACCATTCTATATATTTACTAAAGATTTTATTTTTAAGCAATTTTAACGAATTATTTTTGCTTAATTATTTCTAAATATTTTATATTTTGTTGAACGAAAAAAACTTCCATCATTTTTAGATTTTTCTATTTCACTTCTTTCAAATATATAATTTTGCTTTCGTAATATACTTCTTACTATATTTAGGTAAGGTCTTTTACATTCAAAATTAGGACGAAACGATGAAATACAACTAACCGAAAAATATTTTTGTATATCTTCTTTCATTTGTAAAATTTTATTCTGTTTTTCTGTATCATTATCTAATTCACATAATAGAAACGATTTATTTTCGTCTAATTCTAAAATGCTTATAATTTTATTACATATTTCTTCTCTTTCACTTTGGTATTTTTCACTTAATTTAATCCTCATTATATAAAATTAAGTAATATGTTTTTATTATAGTTTTGTCTCATTTTTCTTTTTGGTTGGTGTAATAGAGATAAAAATGGAAATCCAAAAAGAATTGGCTTTCAAGTTTTTGTAAAAAAATTATAATAACAGTGGTTTAATTTTTTGTTCATCTCTCCAATGTTTTTTTGAATTATATAATAAATTACTATCTTTATGTTTAAATATTAAGCAATCATTGTAGTCTATACCGTATATTCTATATGAACTATTGCGACATTTAAATGTCATATCAAAATTTTTATGAATTAAATTATGCCTAACCATTTTTCCACTGTTATTAATATGTACTATATTAATTGCTTTACTAAAAACATGCGGTCCTGTCATTTTATGTATGTCATTTGGATATTTATTATTTTTAATATTTGAAATTATAAGTTCTATGACAACTTGTAGTATTGGATGTCCTTTATTAAATATTAATGCCCACTGTACAAATAAATTTTGATTATTTTCAGCTGTTATTATTGCTTCATCATCATCTTTTATTAATTCCCTTAATGGTTTATTAATATAAGAATCCATATCCAAATATACACCCCCATACTTGTATAAAATTAAATATCTCCAAAAGTCTACTTTTGCAACAATTATATTTAATTTATTATAACAATCCGCAATTATACCTTGAAAATTTTCGTTTACAAATTCATCCATTTCACTATCAGTATATATTTTATGATTATATTCTGGGTTGTGTGTTTTCATTTCATCTATGTAGTTTTGAACTTGTGGATGAAGACTTGTGGTATACCAAGACTGAAAAATATTTTTAGGTATCATTTATTAATATATCATACAAATAAATTTAATATTTAATTAAATATAAAATTATTTTAATAAATATTGACGTAAATTATAATGAAAATTTTTGTGAATGGTTTCTGGGACGGATTTATAGAAAACACAGATCCTAACAAATTTTACTTTTTTCAAAAAATATTTGAATCTGTGTTCAATGAAGAAATTACTATTGGCAACTTTAATGAAAGCGATATATTATTTGAAAGCGTTTTTTCAGATAAAACATATGTTAATGATAAAAAATGGAAGTATACAATATTTTTTAATGGAGAATCACAAGAAAGAATAGTTTATGATACTTTTAAAAATAATAGACATAGGTTATCCAAAATTCCAGAATATGATGTTATTTTAACCGGTAAATTTACAAACAAATCAATCAAAACAGTAAATACTCCTCTTTTTATTTGTTATATTTATTCAAATAATTATTTTAATCTTTTACAGAATCCATCACGTAGAATTTTAGTACCAAAAAAAAATATTTGTGCTGTTATATCGAATTCAAATTGTCCAAAGAGAAATTATTTTTTGGATAAGTTACAAAAAATAGTTAAAATTGATTATGCAGGAAATTTCAGAAATAATACTCCAAAAATTCCTGGTGCTTATAACTCAGACGAGATTTTAAATTTTTATTCACAATATAAATTTGTTATTTGTTTAGAAAATACGAAACAAGAAACATATATTACTGAAAAAATAGTTAATGGATTTTTAGCAAGAACAATACCTATATATTGGGGGTCAAATAATATTTATGACTATTTCAATAAAGAACGATTTATAAATATACCAAATTTGAGTGAAATAGTTATAAATAAAGTCATTAGTGATATAGTTTCTATTATCTCAGATGAAAACAAATATTTGCAAATAGTGAATAAACCTATATTTAATAACAATAAATTAAATAGAGATATAAATGACATAGCGAATGATATTAAAGTAATATTGTCATAAATTTATTTTTTCCAAACTTCATAAAAATTATTTGCGAAATGTCCCCATCCATCACCTTCTATATAGTCTATTATAAATCCTTTCTCTCTTAAAACATGATCAATATATTTTTTATGTGACTCGTCCAAGTAGTCATTTTCCATAATTATTAATTTAATATTATTTAATATTTCAGGCATATCTTGTAAAATATAATAAAAGGCACCTTCACAGTCTAAAATCAATGTATCGAAGTTAATATTATACTTTTCTTCTAATTGTTCAAAATTAATTATATTAACTTTTTTATATCCATCCAATAATACATCAGAAACAATTGTTTCCCACGATTTTTGAATTAAATTTCTTTTTGATAAAGCAGAATTTTCAACAAAAAAGTTCAAATTATTTGTGTTTTTATTTTGTAAAAGTTGTCTTGCAACTTCCGGGTCACTTTCTAGAGTAACAAAATTATTATTGTTGTGATTATTTAATATTGAAGCTATTACTAAACTATTTCTCCCAATATTTCCACCTATTTCTAAAACCTTTTCATTTCCAGTAAGATACCTTATTGCCATCATTTGTTCTGGATATTCATCCATAAAAGTTCCAAACTCTAACTTAAGACTATTTTGAATCTGTGATAATTTATTAAATAATAAAGGTGAATATTTATTTTTGTATTCATTGTATTTCTTTATTCTTTTATTGTGCTCTTTAATTTTTTCATTATGCTCTTTAATTTTTTCATTTTTTATATTTATATTTTTCAAGTTATTTGTCTGTTTTTTCCTAAAATTATTCAAGCTAAACATTAATATATATTCATATATTCATATATTTATCTTTTTAAAATTAAAATAATTATAAAGTATAAAATAAATAATATTATTTTATAATTCTCTAACAAATACAGTAAATCCTTTATCTAATAGTTCAATGTGACTATTGTGACAACAACCACCAATATCCTGTCCACACAAAAATATAACTTTACTTGGGTGATAATAGTTTGATACTAAATCTAAAAATGGTGTACCTCTATGATAAGAACCGTATATTATTAAATCGTATTTTTTATTTATTATGTCTTGTGTAATGGTTTTATCGAAGTCATCATTATGTAACTTCTTATCCAATAAATTTGTATATGTTATACCCTTTCCATATAACTTTGAATAGTCATAATTACTTATTTTATATAAATGTGTTATACAAGGATAATCATGACATAATTCTCCAAATATTGTTTTAAAACCGTGTAAAGTTAGACATCTTAAATAATCCGGGTTATTATCTCCAGATAAAAATAAAATTTTATTAACAGTTTTATTATTTGATTTATCTAAAATATATTCGGCAACTTTACACGTTGTTAAATTATCTCTTGTATAATTCAGAAACTTTTGTATTAAAGTATTGCATTCATCAATTTCATCATTTGATAATTCATTAATGTTTTTGATTTTATATTTTTCGTATAAATTATTCCCTTCAATAATTAGATTTTTAGGTAATAATGCCATTGTATTTATAGGACAGTTTTCAATATTTTGAAAATAAGGAATACACGCATTTGCCATTATTTCATAATGACGTAAACAATCCCATCCAGCTTTTTTAATTGTTGTTGCGAAAAATGACTTTTTATACTCGTCATAATAATCACTTTCATTATTATAAATATATGTACTTTGAATACCCGGAATTAATGATGATAAAAGTTTTGTTTTTTTTATTTCATTTATATCAATAATTTTTGATTTGGGTATAGAAAAATTTATAGGATATAAATTTTTATGAAAATATAAATCTCTTTTTTTTCTTTCTTTCACTTCTTCATTATGTTTTTTAATAATATCATTATATTTTTTTATATTATCATTGCGTTTATTAATCAAATTATTTACATTTTCATTTTTAAATCTAAATTTCATAATTTATGTATATAAATATAATATAAAAAATCAATTAAAATATAAATTAGAAAAAGTTTTTAGATGATTTTTTTTTAATTTATCATTTTTTAATTTATCATTTCTCAATTTTTCATTTCTCAATTTATTATTTATTAACATTTGTTGTTTTATAAGTTGTCTATTGGTTATAATATTAAAAGCATATTTTAATTTTACATATAAATAATCAAATCCATTATAATCTAATCCTTTTCCTAAAAAATAAAAATTATTATTTGTTAAATGCATTAATACATTTTTTTCATTTGCACCTAAGTGAATATATTCAAATGACAAATATTTCAAATTTATATTGCGAAAATTTAAATCTAAAATTACTTCAGCATCAATTCCTACTATATCTAACGCGAGTAATTCTATTTCTTCACAAGATATTTCGTTAATAAATTCTTCTAAATATTTTATTTTAATATCAAATTTTTTTAATTCACAGTCATTACCATAATGTTTTTGGACGTGAGTTTTATTTATAGATGCGACTTGATAATGAGGTTCATCACTCGGAAAATAATACAATTCCATTATATTATTTTCAAAACTTCTTGTAACAATACCAATTTCATAAATAATAGCTTCTGGGTAATCTTTCCAACACTCGCGTAATAAAGGAATATTTAGTGGATTAGGTTCAACTAATATAATTTTTTGTATCCTGTTTCTAGGAAGTTTTTTTATAAACTCTGTAAAACCGTCCCTACAATTAGCCCTTTTATCGAGGTCTCCAGCTCCTGCTCCTATTTGTATAAAAATTCCACTACCATTATTAATATCATAATGCTCCATAATATTAATATATATATAATAATTATCTTATATTTCAAAAAAATTAAAAATAGATTGTTCTAATGTGTACTTTTTAAATTTTTCATAAACACTTGATGTTATAGTATTTATCTCTTCGCTTGGTAAATTTATATATTTCTCTATTTTATCTAAATAATTATTGGTTTCACAAGTAATTATTACATCTTTTAGTTCTAATAAATTTTTTTCTATTTTAAAATCTACTTTAGGAGTCTCTGTAATAACAAATACTTTATTTGAATATAATAAAGCTAATCTAAAATAATCAAAAGCTTTATTAGTTTCTTTTGAAAACAAATTTACAAATATTTTACTACGTTCAATTAAATTAAAAATTTCAGAATAATCATTATTATTTGTAATAATACAAGTTTTGTATTTTTTTTTTATTTCTTCATAATATGGTCTTCTTCTCTCTGAATAGTCTCCCATAAAAACAATATCAAAATCTTTTTCTTCCCACGGAATTTTTCCTCTCTCTAATTTTGAAGTGTATAAATCTTCGATATATTTATTATATAGTAGAGGTAAGAAATGATATTTAATATTTTGGTAATATTTATTATAATAAAAAATATTTTGTGAACTATATTCCCAAATTAAACATTTATTAGAATTTATTTTATTTGCAAAATTTATAATTTCATTTTGGTCGTCCCTTGAATGATTATATAAAAAATCAGCATGAATAAAAATTATTCTTACATTTGGGCTAATATTAAATCCATTTTTTTTTACATACTTTCCCAAATCATTTAAATACATTACAAGTAATATATTTTCGTTTGAATGTAACTCACTAAAGTTACTAATAAAATCAACATTTTGATAATTTTTTTTTAAAATACTTGACACGGAATAAATAAATAAATCAAATGCTAAATATCGTTTATCTCCAATTCTATCATAAAAAATTTTTATTAACGTATTTTTTTTTATTTTAACCATATATAATATATATATTTTAACGATAAATATATTATAAATATGTTATTTTGTAAATAGTAGAGGAATATTAAAATCTTGTACATTTCATTCCCCCAATCCAAAATCTAGCTGTAACAATGATACTAGTTATCTATTTCTAATATCAAATAAAATGGTTTTTACAAAATAGACAAATACAAATTTTTAATTGAATATTATAATCACCGAAAAAGAATCTCTGGTGAAATGCGGATTTTCGCGTTATTTTTATTAATTCCCATTAAATGAAATGCCCGATGTTCACAGTCTTCGAACAAACCATTGACATTTCCATAATCTTTAAATACCATGAGTGAATTTGCCGCTTTTTGGTGTTCTACTAATTTATGTTTTGGTAAAAGATCAAACCGAAGCCTGCCATCGTAGTAACAATTACGAAATCGCCCGATTCTGTAAATGGCGAATCCGTTAAATGCTGAAATACACGGCAACAATTCACCGGATTTCAGACGATTCAATAGTTTTGTGATATGTTCTTGAATAATATCATAAAATGCCACATTGTTTTCAAAATGATTATAGCTGAAATTGTATGGTTTAATGGATAATGCCCAAATATCATAGTATTTCGGCGACGTTTGAAATGACAAGCAGTCCCAGTCGTCCCGGTGTAAATATTTTCCTAAAACTTCAGGATACACGGTTTTACAATTGACCTCGTCGCAATCCATCATGATGAAAAAATCAAAATCACTATAATGCCGACGTATTTTGTTAATACAAAAATTACGGGCTTTTGCGATTCGGTGTGTTCGGAAGGGTGACACTTTTTGATTATTCACATGATACATCAGTTTGCTGGTTTTTTTTCCATAATCAACAATTTTTTCTAATGTATTATCATTTGATTTATCGTAATACATTATGATTACATAATCTTCAAATAATTCTCCGATTTTTTCAATATTGGAAAATATTCTGTCTAAATAGGGTCCACAATTTTTCACGGGTCCACAAATACAACATTTTTTAAGTTTTTTTTCAGTATTCGCATTTGTGGTCGTATCATCTTGGTTCATAATTTATAATATATAATACTTTATTTTACATAAATCACGGCAAATAATTAAGAAAATATATGTATTTTAATTCAATATAAATAAATTACAGCATAATAGATACACAAATAATTTTTATTTTTTTTATTTATAAACCTATTTTAAAAATTATATAATTAAAAAATTGAAATAGAAATATATATATAAGTAGTATATAAATCAAATATAAATGGGAACAAAGTCTGGACATCAAGATTTAAATGAATTCTTAACAGCACGTAAACTAAATACAAGAAAAGATGAGAATCTGTCCGAAAAAATAACAATCACACATACACGAATGCCTGGTAAGGGTATATACGGTGGGTCATATCATATACCAAAAGATGAATATGAATTGTTTTATCGACTATATTATGAAGAGGTCTTTGTAAGAAAAAAGCAAGACCATCTCACCGAAAAACAGTTAGAACTCGGAGGACCCATTTGTATAGATTTAGATTTTAGATATAGTTATGATGTGGAAGTCCGACAACACGATGCCGATAATATTTCCGAGATTATTAATTTGTGTTATTTGGAGCCCTTAAAAGAATTCTTTGTTTTTGTAAATGGTAAAAAGTTTCCAATCTATGTCATGGAAAAACCTCATGTAAATCGTTTGACTGACGGTTCATTAACAAAAGATGGAATTCATATCATTATTGGTATTCAAATGAGTAAAGTCATGCAAGTGATGTTACGCGAAAAAGCGTTAGAAATTCTTCCCGAGACGATAACTATGGAAACTTTACCAGTCATTAATGATTGCGAGGCAATTATAGACGCAGGTGTTGCTAAAGGTAGTGCGAATTGGCAAATGTATGGTTCATGTAAACCTGGAAACGAGACGTATGCGTTAACTCATTATTATGAGGTAAATTTTGATGAAAATGATTCGGAATTTCAGGTGACGGAGAAACCAATAAGCATCATAGATTTGTCGAAAGATTTGTTTAAATTGTCAGCGCAATATCCTGATCATGTATGCTTTGAAATCAATCCAAAAATGAAAGAAAAAATAGAGGAACGCGAACGTAACAAAAGAAAACCGGTAACTGTGCGTCGTGTACAAAGTAATACCAGAATTATTCCATTGATTAATAATGAAGACCAAGACTTTTCGAATACGCCATTAGAGGACATTCATAATCAAGATATCTTGGACCGTGTCATTCAAAGTATTCATTCAAAATTATTATCAACTGAGCAAAATATAAAAGAACTTCATGATTATACAATGATTCTTCCTGAAAAATATTATCAACCTGGATCACATGAAGTAAACCGTATGGTTGCTTTTGCGTTAAAACAGACAGATCAGCGTTTGTTTTATACATGGATAAAATTGCGAAGTAAAGCAATTGATTTTGATTATTCCACCATTCCAAAATTATTTCAAGACTGGAATAGATATTTCAAAGTAAGGATGGATGGTATTACAGGTGCGTCGATAATGTATTGGGCAAAACAAGATTCACCAGATGAATATTGGGCAATAAGAAAAAACTCGGTAGAGCATTGTGTGACAGAAACAATTATTCAACCAACTGATTATGATTTTGCTACTGTTTTGAAGAAATTATGTGGAGATAGGTATGTATGTAGCTCAATTAAAGACAAAATTTGGTATGTATTTCGAGGTCATTGCTGGGTTCAAGATAAAGGAAGTACTATTCGAAATATTATATCTACCGATATGTATAATGTATATATTGCGAGAAGAGATAAAACGATGGTAGATATAGAAAATATGCCTTCAGATGATCCAAAGTATGAAAAAATGAATAATTTAGTAAAACAACTCAATTTAATTATCCCAAAGTTGAGAATGGGAACTGAAAAAAACAACATTATGCGCGAGGCAATGGAGGTTTTATATGATGAGGAATTCGATAAACGAGTAGATAAGAATAAGTATTTATTATGCTGTAGTAATGGTGTTATTGATTTGAAAAATTGTTTATTTCGAAATGGGCACCCAAACGATTATATTACAAAATGCACCAATATTGAATATCATGAGTTTAATCCAGAATATCATAGTGATTATGCCCCGCAAATTCTTGATTTATTAGAAAAGATTTACCCAGAAAAGGAGTTGAATAAATATATGTGGGACCATTTATCTGGCTCGTTATTTGGTGAGAATATTAACCAAACATTCAACATCTATTTGGGGAATGGCAGTAATGGAAAATCCAAAATTACGAAACTAATGTCGTTAACATTGGGTGATTATTATGGAACATTACCATTAGCACTCATTACTGAACGCCGAAATGCGATTGGTGGAACATCCTCGGAGGTGATGAATTTAAAAGGTGTTAGATATGCTTGTATGCAAGAGCCTACAAAGGAAATCCAATTGAATGAGGGTGTGATGAAGGAATTGACTGGTGGTGATCCAATTGTTGGTCGTCAATTATACAAGGAAAGTGAATCATTTATTCCACAATTTGATTTGTGCGTATGCACCAATATATTACCAGTGATTAATAGTAATGATGATGGCACATGGAGACGCATTCGTGTGATTAAACACATGGCAAAATTCGCTGACCCAAGTGAGAATATTACACCAAGCGAGGATTCACCATATGTATTTCCAAAGGACAAGACATTGGAGGACAAATTACCATTGTTTGCTGAGACATTCTTGAGCATGCTTGTAAAGCGCGCGTTTGAAACCCAAGGCAAGGTGGATGATTGCCCAATGGTGATGATGTATTCGAATAACTATAGACAACGCGAGGACCATATTGCTGCCTTTGTATCGCAAATGATTGAGGTAGTGGAGGGTGGTGTTGTAAAACGCGAGGAGCTTAGCGAGACATTCAAGAAATGGTATTGCGAATTTTACAACTCCAAAAAGATCCCTAAGGGTATTGAATTGTTTGATTACATGAACAAGAAGTTCGGTCATCCAAAGAAGGGAAAAGACGGATGGCAGGGTGTGGCAATTATCAGACCTGAAATGGAAGAGGATGAGATGACTGGGGTGTAAAAATATGATTTTACAAAGATACACTATATAAAATTTTGTATAATTCGCCACTATCCCTCATTTTTTTAAGATCAATGCGATCTTTTTTTGTAATAAATACGTTTGGATATTTCGAAATACGTAGACAGTGTGAAATATGATGAGGATCTTTTTTATTTGACACGCTCAAGTCGCCATAAATATAATATTTTGTAGTAGTATTTATATATTTACTTATATCTCTATATTTTTCATCAATATCTTTGTCATAACGAATGGTTAGAGGTCTAGTAGCAACAACACTTGTTACATTAAGTAATGAACCAAACAAAATCGCGGCATATCCACCTCCAGAATCACCTAAAAAAACTACATTTTTATAATCTTTAATTTCATTTCGTAAATATTCAACGGTTTCATCTATATTATTTGATATTCCACAAATTCCTTTGTGATAACATGATAGATAAGTATCTACATAAAAATGACGATTTATTTCATTAAAATGTTTTGTAAAAAAATTTACAAATTCAAATCTTGGAAGTGATCCATAATCTTTTCCGTATCCTGAAAATGATACAAATAGTGTGTCGGTTTTTATTTCATTTATTTTATAAAATGAATGAGTTGTCATTTATTTCTCTTTTGTTATAATAATTTATAATAATTTATAATAATAATTTATTATATGATATCTAAAAATTCTTTGAAAAATTTTATTATAGTCAATGGATTTTTATTTTTATTAGGATATTATCAATATCAATTCATAATGTATGCTGAAAACATATATCATTCTCGCTTATTTTTGAAATTTTTATTTACTTTATTTGTTTTTGTTACAAGAAATTATATGTTATTGAATTTTATTGACTATGGAACAAAAAATAAACCCAATATTAGTATTGATTACGAAAATATACCAAAAGAAGAATACAAATATGAATTTCATATAAATGTTATCACAACAACAACACTAGAGACAATAACTTATTTATTTGTAAAACAATACCAATTTCAAAATGTAAATTTTTATACTTCTATTTCAAATCATATTACTTATATTATTTATAACGACCTTGTTTCTTTTATACCATATTCTTTTATTTATGAAGTAATATTTGATTTTTTTCATTACACAACCCACAGATTATTACATAACAAACATTTATATAAATATATTCATAAAAAACATCATAAATTTAAACATCCATTTTCAATAATAACTTTTTATCAAGACCCGTTAGATTTGTTGATAACTAATTCTATTCCAACCATATTAAGTATATTATTACTTAGAAAAATTTCTCATTTACAGTTTAATGTTATATTGGTTTATAAAAATTTTATTGAAATAAGCGGACATACTGGTAAAATAGTATATCCTGCTTGTTCATTTTCTCAATTTATATGGTTACCAAAAATGTTACATATCGAATTGTATACGGATGACCATGATTTACATCATTCTCTCAATAACTGTAATTATTCAAAAAGATTTTCATTGTGGGATAAAGTGTTTGGTACTTATAAATCTTCAAAAATGTAAACATCTAAATATAATCATGTTTAAATAACAAAATTATATTTTGGTATATACGTTGGATGGAAATAGTTCAGTAAAATTATAAAATATACGAATCATCCATAAAGCAATACTGGTACTAAAAATGGGGAAAAATAAGAAAAAAACAAAGAATAATATTTTTTTTACTATACTCATCCCCCGATTCATTACAAAAAGCATGATTGTAAATACAATGAGTAGTATATAAAAGAGCCATAGAGAGATTTTATAATATTCAAGTAAATCGTCATAATTTTGTTTTTCATAATATGTTTTACGGTCATTTGTAGTTACGTCACCCGTAGTGATGGATGCCTTTTCTATATTTTGTTCTAATTCGTCTATTTCGTCATTGTATTTTTTGTCAAGTTTGCTTAAATATGTATAACTAGAATAACTGGTTTTATAAGTATCATTTAAATTTTTCATTTCATTTATTAAAGTATTTGTGACAGTTTGAATATTTTTTTTAACAGTATTTGCCTGATCAGTTAATTTATTGGTAATATAGTCGTTATAACCAGATGTACCCATGATGTATGTATAATAATTTTTTTCAGCAGTTTGTAATTCACCTGGCGCACTTGCTACATTTGCTTTTGCGGCTTCATATTTTTCCTTAAGTGTTTTTGTTGCTTCTAATGCTTGACAATCTGGACCGCAACGCAGTTCTTCTGCGGAATTTTCTATATAAGTATTAATTTGTGCGAGTGTTTTATTTAATTGATCAGTTATATCTGGTGGTGTATTCGTTGTCATTCTCCTATACTATGTTTTTATTTATTTTTTTATATTTTACATATATTTTACATATATTTTACATATATTTTCGTATTTTTCATAAAATTATAATTTATAATTTTATGCTTATGGTGTATAAATGATTTTATTTATTTTATTTATTATTAAATTTGACCCATCAATTGTTCATATGTATAACCCGGTATTTCAGTAGATCCACTAGTAACACTATTTAATGGTACACACATATTTTGTTCTGAATCATAAGTTGTTCCAGCTCCACAGTAATTTCCAACATTCGTACAAAGACTAGCATCTGGAATTTCAGGTAATTTCCATGGGTTTTCACCATCCGGATTACTTGTATCTACTGTAGGTGCGTTTTCTGTATTAAATGACCAATTATATTTAGAATAATCAAAATTATCGTGAGCATATAAATATACTAATTTCCAAAATAAAATTATAAACCCAATTGTCAAAGTAATGATTAATAAAATCATGTAAATACCTTGTGAAAGAATATATCGATTGTTTAAAAATTTAAGAATAATCAAAATAATACATATAACTACGATGGTAATCATAAAATATGTTTGATCTTGATATTTATCACCGTAATATTTATTGATTTCAACCATTCTTAAATTATTTGATTTAATATCATTTAATTCCTGTAATCGTCGTTTCGTTTCATTCAATTCATTTTCAACAATGACAACTGTTTGACCTTGTTGTCCGTATAAGGTATTGGTAGAATTCAAATGATTAACCGTATTTTGTGAATTATTGTTTAAAAAACTATATAAATTAACACGCATTTCAGTAAGTTTACCTATTTGTCCTGTTAATTTTTTTTGTAAATCAGATGTTAATGTATTATTCGCAATATTTTTTTCTAATTGTGTAAATAAATCTTGTTCATTGTTTTGTAATGTCTGTATATCAGCGAGTGTTTGTTTATTTCTATCTATATCTATAGTATTTGTTGTAGTTGTTGTATTTGTTGGTGTAGCTAAAGAAAAACCTGCTCCCATTATGAATATATAGACTATAATTAGATTATAATTATTATAATTAGATTATAATTATAATAAATATTTCATAGTTCATATTATTTTAATTTTTATTTTATTTACCCATCATTTTCATAGATATAATCATTGTTGATATTGCTAAAATACTCCAAAACATGTAATTATAATTTTGATATAATACTAAAAGATTCGTATCTTTCGTTATATTATTCATATTATCCTCGCCCTTTTTATAATTTATGATATCATTTATCGTGTCATTATACATTACTAAATCAGCCTCTATTTTTGAGCTATTTATACCAATTTTACTTTTCACATCATCTGTTTGATTCTTTAAGTTCTTTAATATAGATATTATTTGACTACCTACTTGTCCAATTTGATTTTGTAAAGCAGCAATTTTTTTATTTTGTGAGGAAAGCGTGCTGGTTAGACTACAAGTGGTATTAGGTGTCATGATAGATCCTTTAGAATATTTTTTCCATATATTACTATTAATGGTAACACTGTTTCTGTTACAACTCATATTCGCATTTTTCGTTTTTACATCACGAACATATAAATCTCTATTTGGATTTGGTACTTTCAAAGATGGATTTAAAATATCCTTACCTTTTAAAAACCCAGTTTTTGTGCTATTATCAAATACAAATCCGTAATAGTTATTACTTGAATTACAAGCGGTTACACAATCATTATAGGTAGTATTGGTCATTGTTTTCATGCTTGAAACCATACTGTCATAACCAACATATTTACTATAATTTGTTCCGGGAATAATCATACCACTCGGATATTCCATTAATTTGTCGTTTCCATCTACGTAACCGATTTTACCTATAAACGATGGATTTCCGGACTCATTCATTTTATAAAGAGCATTATTTCCGCTGACACCATAGGTATTTTTATCACTCGCAGATTCTATACAAGGTTTGTAAATACCATATTTTTGCGCGGTTTGTAAATCATCACTTACGAAACATTTAGATGATCCCTTTTTACCACCCTGTAATGCGAAATATTGTTTTCCACTATTTATTGCTTCTTTCTGACATGTTTTAAAAGAATAATTTGTAGCATTATTACCGACATTGGTCATTGATGGGGATGCTTCATTATCATTGTAACAACCGATATAATCACTTTTTTTAGTGTCAATTTGATAAACAGCATTAGACCATGAGGCACCATATGTTTTACTATCACTTTTTCCGGTGTATGATTCAGTTGACTCACCATATTTAGAAATATTGTTGTAATCATCGCCTACGCAACATGCTGCTAGTTGTGTTTTGGTATTGAAATTTTGTAATCCAAAATATTTTTTATTTCTATTCACAGCTTCTTTTTTACATGTTTCATATGTAAATGTTTGACTTCCATTGTTTATACGACTCATACTTCTAACAGGTTTTTCTTTGAATACTCCAACGTATGTTGTATCTGGTGTTTTATAGATAGCATTTACTGATTTTGCGCCATAAATATATCCATCATTATCACTTTTACAAGCGGTGGTTGATTTTTGATATTTGGTAGATTTTGCTAAATCTTTACTTACATAACAAGATGATTTATTCGTTGTTGGATTCAGATTTTGTAATCCAAAGTAAATGTTACCGGTATCAATCGCCGCTTGTTTACAACTATTAAAGTTATATATTTGTGAGCCATTACTCATTTTTGTCATTGCTGGTGATGATAATACATCATTATAGCAACCGACATAAGTTGATTCCGTGTTGTCTATTATATTATTCACAACCACGTTTTTTCCTTCATTGCCACATTGTTGTCCGACTATCATTGGAGATCCATTTGTGGTATTTACGTATGCTGGTAATGAATCTATTTGTTGCGTAGTTGTTGGGCAATTATTTTTACCAATAACTTGATTATATATTTCGACGGAAGGATATAATTTGGCTACACCTTCTCCAGTAATATAATAGGTTTTGCCGTCACTTTTTGTAGTGACATTTTTATTTAAATAAGGATTTGTACTACTTGAAATTCCATCAATATAACTGTTTGCACTAGTAACTAATTTTTGTTTTTCAGTATTAAATTTCTCTATTAACTTATTATATTCAGCTTGTAAAACACCTAATTGAACCATTTGAGCAGCAGGTGTTTGTGTTGCTGTAGCAAAACCCTCGACAATATTTGAGGGATCGTCATTTAATGTATAAAAACCAGGAACTTCTGACGTATCGCTTTTTTCTAAATCAAATGCTATTTTTTCTGTTTGTGGATTTGTCACAATCTTATGTTGATATTTTTTAAACTGTATTCCTTGTTTCAATGTTGCGGATAAATTATTTTCTAAATTGAAACGATTGTTTATTTTTTCCATATTTAATTTTACTAATATAATAATATATAATAAAATACAATAATATACAATAAAATATAAAATTATATCATCATTTATATTTTATCTTTATTCTATCTTTATTTTATTCTATATTTATTTTATTTTTATTCAACGGAATAATATCATTATAATTCCAAATGAAAAAATGATTAATAAAAAGATGAAAAATACGGAAAACGACTTTAAAAAGTGTACCAACATCAATAAAATAGCTCCGATCATTGTATAAAGGACAAAACTACCCCATCTCACAACCATTTCGGGATAAAATACAATTTTTACAAATATAATTATAAAAATAAATGCCAAATAACACCACATCATGTAAAAAATACGATTTTGGGTATTGTATAATTCCATATTTTGATTATCCATATTAATTCTTGAAAATTCATCTAAAATTTCTTTGATTTTTTTACGGTCTTCTAAAAGTATATTGTATTGAGCTTTCAAATTATTGTTTTCATCATTCACATCAGTGTCAAGTTCTGTTTGTTCAGGAGAAGTAGTGTTACCATTTTCAAATTTATAATTTTTCATTTGGTCAATGTATGATAATAATTTATCGTTTAAATTTTGTAAATTCAACGCCGCGTTGGTGACCTCACTTATAATGGCGGTTTGTGTTGATGAACCAGTTGTTAAACTACTGCTCCCGCTCCGTGTCCAGCATGTATTGTCTTTGGAATCAAACGTTGCACCTTTACACTTGGCATCATTACTGCATAGTGCACTACATTCGCTTATAGAAGAGCCAGTCTTTTGTTGGATCGCACCGGTTCCCCAATAGGTTTTTCCTGAAAGTGTTACGAATTTTTTCTTGTCAATATTGTTCAGTGCTGAATTGTAATTTTCTTGTGCTTGTATATATAAAATCATGGTATTGTCATATTCTAATTGTAAATTTTCTAAAGTTAATATTCCAGATTGTTTTGCCATATTGTATATATATAGTAAATAATATAATTTACTGTGTATATTTATCATTCAAGATAAAATACAAATTTATTTAATCGGAACTCCCAAAAAATAGTAATTGATACTACAATTATTATTGACACAATTGGATGCATTACGAATCATTTTTCGTCGGATCGCATAATTGTTGGATGAAACCGCACCATTTACACCTGATCCGGAAACATATTTATTGTTAATATCTGTAGGTTGATTACAAATTAAACCCACCGCAAAATTACGACGAGCTCCAATAGCACCATTTTTTTTATATAAAAATCCGTCTTTACCAAAATAGAAATTTCCGTATGTCATATATATATAGTAAATAGTAAATTATATTTTTATTGAATATATAATATATAATAAAAATATTTTATCGTCGTAATGACATAGGTTGCGCAGTTGAACCATTTTTCATAAAAGAATAAAACAACCCAACCATCCATGCAATACCTAAAAACATGGTTATATTTGCCACATATTGTATTTTGTATTTTTCTTTGGCATCATTCACTAATATTTTAGAACTATCCCCGGTTTGTTGTTGATAATCATCAGATAAATCATTTATTTTACCTTCACCCACGCCTAATTTTTGTTCTAAATCATTCATGCTTGTGTTTACGCCACCTAGACTACTCATAATCGTTGCTTTTAGTTGATACATTTTTGTAATTTCATCAGTAAGACTATTTTTTGCGACGTCATAATTATTTTGTGATGCTGTAGAATCCAGATTTTTATAATAATCAATAAATGAATTTGTAAAATTGTCCAAAATACTTGAAAATTCACTTGATATTGAATCTATTTTTGTTGAATAATCAGATACAGGAGTAGTCATTATATATTATGACGAAAAAAATACTTGGTTCTATATCCTAAAACCCAAAATCATATTTCTTTATACACAAATACGATAATAATAACTATTAATAGCAGTTTTACTTGGTCGAATAATTTCGCATACTTGTCCAGGTCGAATACCGATAATTTGCGCAACAGGATCAAATCGGGAAATATCGGGAAATTGACTATCGTCTTTAATATTGTATTTTAATTTGATACGATCGACTTCTTCATTATTTAAAACACGATGATCTGGGACCAATACGTGTTCAAGTATATTGAATTGTAATCTTTTGATATTTTGAATAATAATCAATATACCGTCTTGTTCCCAAATATGCTTTAATAGATTTGTCATTGTTTCATTCATATCTTCCTTCACAATAATCATCAACGTATCTTCTTTAGTTAATATTTCTTCTAAATGAAACAAGTCGTCAATCATTTCTTGAATACTTTGTTGTCTTAATGTCTTTGTTAAATAATAACTAATATAAATCTTTTTTCTACGCTCTGTTTTTGGAGCGTTTTCATCTGGTTTTTTTTCTAACAAAAGGTCCAATTGTTTGTTTTGAAACATGGAATTCACTTCATTGATACTAAAATTTTCATAATCATCTATATTATAATTTTGTTTTTTCATCAGCTCAAGTAATGTCTTACGAGACTTATATATGGAGGATATTAAACTACTGGAATTGCTTTGTGGTGTCGTCATTATATTATCTTACTAATATAATAACGTTATATTTTTAATTCAATTTTTATATTATTTATATTTTTAACCCAATTTGATTATTTTCTTTTCGCTAGAACTGGACGTATCATTAGATGACGACGACGAGGATGATGACGATGACTCGCTTTCTTCTTTACTACTTTCTGGTTTTTCATCTTCTATTTCTAAAATAGATTTTTCTACTTTCGGTTTTTCAAAAACAATTGGCTCAAATTTTTCTTCTTCTTTCTTTTTGTCTTCAATCACTTTTTTCAATAGTTCTGCGTCTTCAATATTAATATTTAATGGAACAGTCGTCTGTGCTTGAGTGATAGCCTGATTTATGGGTGGAGTATTGCTACTATTTATAGACGTCACTGGCGATCCTGGAGCAAAAGGCAGACTACTATTCGTTGAAAGTGGTGTTCCCGGAGCAAAAGGTACACTACTATTAGATGAAACTGGTGTTCCCGGAGCAAAAGGTACACTACTGTTAGATGATACCGGTGTTCCTGGCGCATAAGGAGGTGTTCCTGGCGCATAAGGAGGTGTGACTGGTGCCGCATAAGGCAGACTACTATCGCTTGATGGCTCAGGTGTTAATTCCGCATTTGGAGCAGGCATATTAAATTCAAATTGCGGCGAAGGAGGTTTCTCATTCTTTTCTTCAATACCAATTTCTGGATATTCAGGTTGTTCAAAAGGAATATACGCTTGTTTGGTTACATTTTTATTCTTTTTATCAATCACCATTGTCCTGTAATTTTTAGATATTTCTTCCAATGAAGCGTTGGTCTGTAATAATTTATTAATATTATCCGAATAAGACATGGACAATAATTGATCCACATTGTCTTCCGTAATAATTCTCATTTGAATATTCATAACTTGTAACTCTTGTATTAATAATTTGAGCGCATAAGGTATTCGCACAATACTAAACGATCTACCAAAACGACTAATACTACGAATATTCATCTTTCCGTCCAAAGTCGTATTAAAATTCACCGGACCGTCCGAAAATGGACTCAAGAATAAATTCAAGTTAGGGTTATAAATAGCCACCGCGCCTGTTTTATTACAAACCGCCATAAAATATTCATCACCGCGAATCATAAAGGATTCATTCAAAAATGCCGACGCACCGTGTGCCATCACACCATCGCGCTCCATTTCACCGATTCTTAAACCACCGTCATTTGCACGACCTTGGACCGTCTGGCGCGTCAACATGGTACGCGGACCCAGAGCACGATAATTGATCTTATCTTTCACCATGTGTTTCAAACGCATATAGTAAGTCGGTCCAATATAAATATCGCTAAAGAGCTGTTCACCGGTCATACCGTTGTATAAAATCTGGTTTCCTGATGCGCTGAAACCCGCCTTCACCAGCATGCGTCCATAAACATCCTCATTGGGTCCCTTATTCGCAAACGCTGTACAGTCACCGAAACCACCGTATTCGCAACACGCCTTACCAAGAAGCGATTCTACTAATTGACCGATTGTCATACGAGAAGGAATCGCGTGTGGATTTATAATTAAATCGGGGCGAATACCGTCTTCAGTAAAAGGCATATCTTCTTCTGGAATAATTAATCCCAGAGTTCCTTTTTGACCTGCGCGCGATGCCATTTTATCACCAATTGCCGGAATACGCTCTTCTCTGATACGGACTTTGGCAATACGGAAACCTTCTTCACCTTCGGTAATGAATGATTTATCAACGTATCCTAGTTGTCCCTTCTTGGGAAATACAGATGAATCAATCACCACATCTGAATCCAAGGCAGAAGAAGTTACTTTACCAATGACCACCATTTTATCATCGAGTGGAGTATTTTCTTCAATAAGTCCCCATTGATCCAAATGACTGTAATCGTAACCCGGTTTTAATCGTGACACGTTTTTGGTGGTGACATTCGCAAAATAAGAATTCGTAGTTGATCCTTGTACTTTTGCGCTTTCTTCCCTCGCCTCATACATGGAATAATACGTCGTGCGAAAAATACCGCGATTCACCGCGCCTTCATTAATTAAAATAGCGTCTTCCACGTTATACCCAGTATAAGACATAATTGCAACAATCGCGTTGACACCATAGGGTTGTTGTTCTTTATTCACATATTCCAAGTAACGCGATTTAATAAGTGGAATTTGACCACAGTTCAAAATAACACCCATTTTATCAATACGCATTTGGTAATTGGAATGATACAACGATACGGCTTGTTTGGATTGACCACACGAAAACGCATCACGCGGAAATTGATTGTTTTCCGGGAAAATAATAAGATTTCCCATGACGCCAAAAATGAGGGACGGGTCGATTTCCATGTGGGTATAATATTTGCTTTTTTTCAAATCATCCGGCTGAAATGCGATATAAGTACTTTCCTCTTCAGAAGTATCCAAATATTCAACCACTGAATTGTATTTGCCAAATTCTTCGTATAGTTTGGAATAACCAGTAGAAGACATTTTGGTACTTTCGGAGGATGACCCATTTCTCTCATCAACCTCAGTTTCCAATTTGATTTTATCAGAATATAATTCACCAATATCATAAATTTTATTGTTTTTGATACTAAATAATTTGTCTTCTTTATCACCAAACCCACCCACCAGCTGTTGCCAGGTGAATTTATTTTTGGCGATCAATTCAAGAATATCTTTACGTTGATAACTTGGTTTTCCGTCTTCAATATAATATACTGGTCTAGTTAAACGTCCCGCATCTGTATATATACTGATTTCGTTGTTTTCATAATTAAAGGAAATACTCATAAATGCGGGTAACAATCCGTTTCTTCTGAATAGTTTCAATATCCCGACGGTTTTCATGGGGTCTTCTATGGAGCCAATCCACACCCCATTTACAAATACTTTGGTCAAAACCGCCAATATATCAGGCGTACATTCTTGTAATAGTTTCAAGTTGATTTTAAAACGCAACCAAGGGATTAGTTTTTTCACGGAAAATCCACTCGTGACAAATGTACTAATGGACATGTGCTTGTGAAGACCAATGTTTCCACCGTCTGGTGTATCTACAGGATCAATGTAACCCCATTGAGACGAATTCAGCAGACGAGGTCCGACGATTTTCGCACTGGCGTCCAAAGGTAAATTGAATTTACGCATTTGCGAAATAAATGAATTCCAAGAAAGACGATTGACGTCTTGAATGACCCCCAGACGTTTGGTATGTTCTTCGGCGCCCCAACTGCCTTTGAATGCGCGTTTAAATCCGCTTTCAATAGTGCGTGTTTTGAAATATTCGCGATAATTGTATTCAATCAATCCAATAAAATTACTGGTATATTTACCAGTATGATAATAGTATTCCTTGTCTATACTTAATTCTATTTCTCTTTTTTGAATCAAATAATATTCTCTGAAAAGATCATAAATGAGAGAACCCGATAATTCAATACGTTTATATTTAAAATTATCACGATCGGTTGGTTGTTCTTCGCCAATATAAACACGCAACATGCGCTTTACCATGTAACCCACATAGTATGCCTTGTCTAAGAAATTTTTCTCTCCAATATGCGGTAAAAAATAGTTCATTAAAATATCCAATACACCTGTAATGGTGCGTCTTTTGGTGAAACTCGCAATGTATTTCAATGCGGACTCTTGATTGAAAATATAATTGGCGTCGTGGATAGAGGGTATAAATAAATCAATATAAGAACTATTCTTTTCAAGATCAAGGAGACAATATTCAATAATACTTTTATCAGAGTCAACACCAAGTGCGCGCATTAAAATAAAAAGAGGAACTGGTTTTTTCACATTGGGTACAGTAATGACGATTTGGTTATTTGAATAACTTGTTCCTGGTGCCACCAATCGGACAGCGGATGTTCTAATCGGTTTTGATGCGTCTTCCGATACCGATCTGATTTCCGCCGAATAACTGTATAAATTGTCCGCCTTGTTTTTGCGTATATAAAGCATATTATCGGCGAATTTTTCTTGACATACAATGACTTTTTCTTTGCCATCAATAATAAAATAACCGCCGTAATCATTGCGACATTCACCCATGTTGAAACGCACATCTGGAGCAAGAGAATTCAATATACAAAGATTGGACTGAAGCATGATGGGAAATCTTCCTAAAAAGATTTTTTCTAAAGTAATGGAATGTTCTCTCTTTTCACTATTTTCATAAAAGATAAAATCGACATCAACATCATAGTGAATCGTAATACCATATGTCATGTTTCTCAAACGCGCGTCATTCGGATACATGTAATGGGTATGATGGTCGTCAAATATAATGGGTTTTCCGTAATATATTTTACTGCCGTCTTTCCCTGCTAAATACAAGAAACACTGGCTTTGTTTCCCGGCGTTATCGTCGTTCTCTCTTTCAATAAAACGAATAGGATTGTTTTCGCGAAATATGTTATTGATTCCACTACTAAAAAAACTGTTATAGGAGTCTAAATGGTGCGCTACTAAATTTTCCGGGTTATCATTGAAATATTTGTGTATGATTTTCCAAGAGATAGAATCTTTATCCATTTTATTTGTGTATATTATAATAATCATATATTTTTTATAATTGTTTTATCATTAATTATATATTTGAATTTGTATCAAAGAGAGAAAATTCAAATACTAACAAAAAATAATTTTATAAAATAATTTAAAAACAACACACGAATGATAGTATATATATCATGTTTGCGTCAAGAATCGGAATGAGTTTAGTGAAACCTTGTTTTAATGGATTAAAAAAAAATTTTAGCTCCAACATTGATTTATTACCAGTATCTGCCTTGGATATTTACAAGAAGAGTTGTTATTATACCATTGATTACAAAATCAATGAAGAAGCTGATGTAAAAGAGGCAGTCAATCGTTTTACCGCGTTTAATGTGAGTTGCCTGGCAGTCACCAATAACAAGGGTGATGTCGTGGGTATTTGTACGGGTCGCGATTATATTAATAAAGTCGCTGCCGCGGACAAACAAAATATCAATGTAAAGATCAAGGATATTTGTACGTATTCGCCAAAAGTATTGGTTGCCAAGGTAGATGATACTTTGGAGACTTGTATGAGTAAAATGTTGTTCAAAAACATTCGTCATTTACTGATTTATGACAAGACCGTATTTATCGGGTTGATTTCCATCAAGGATTTGATTAAACCATTGATTGACAAGAACAAGTATGTCGTTACCAAATTGAGTGACTTTAATATGGGTAAGGGCGCATTTTTTGGCAGTGAATAAGTATGATATTTTAAACCTTTTTACATTTCAATTGCTGAATTGATATAAAACTATGTAAATAGTATATGTATGTTATGAAGGACTTTATACAGAGATTACCAATAGACATTGTTTTATACATTATTCCATATACATATAATTTACAAAATAAAAACTTATTGAATGATATTATAAATTATAAAGAAACACGAAGTTTACTATTGAAATTATATTATGAATATTGGATTATTGAAGCACAAAGCCAAGATCCAGAACAAGATAAAAACTGGTTGATAAATGATATTATTGCTTATGCTAATAATGATAAGGCTACTATGTATGGATATGTTAATAATTTTTATAATATTTTCAAGAGAAATGTTTCTTTACAAACAATTGATAGTATAGACAAATACATTATTAATTTATATAAAAAACCGGTAAAAACGAAAATAAATATATTTTTAGGATTATTAACTATTAATGAAAGAAACGATGTAATTCAAAACTTTTACAGAAAGTTGAATTAAAAATCGGCGTTTGAAATGTAAAAAGGTGTAGTAATAATTATATTACTATAATATATAAAAATAAAATGAGCAGGGTTTTCAGAACTTTTGAAGATTATAAAAAACACCCAAAATATCAGGAATGTTTAGATGAATGGTCCGAATATTTTATGGAAATAATTTTTAAAGAAATGCCAAATATGGAATATTACCAGTAATAAAGGTATAATGGGAAATATAATGTCATATCTAGGAGGTAGGCATAAAACGCGTGGAAAAAAATCAATCAAGAAAATAAAAACAATCAAAAGAAAATCAACCAAGAAAAGAAAAAACACCAGGAAATCAAGAAAATCCAAAACAAGTAAAAAATAATTTCCACCTTACTACTTATTCTTCCTCAGCATCATTATTTCCTGGCGGAGGTGGAGGATATACAATAGCAGGGTTGTCTCTATCTGGAGCATTAAAATAATCAAAATCTGGTATTATAATCACGTCACTGAAGTTAGTGTTACTAATATTTGCTACATAATGAAATAATTCTTCAAGTATCGCATTGCTTCTATCATTTATAATTGGAAATTGTGCGTTGTTTTCGTGTTCATCCCATGCGAGATCCTGTGGAACAGCAATTACAACATCATTGTATAATCTATCTATGATATGTCTAGACGTGTCAATGTTTCTAGGAATGCGAATATTCTGAATCATATAATTCCATAAATTCAATATTTTTACCATCAACGCATAAACAGTTTCCGGCGCAGAAATAGCACTAATCATTGGACCATTATTTTTAATGTCAATTACCATATTTATAAATGTTTTAATATGTCTTTTTTCTTCTTCGTCTGGAGTAGGTGGATTCGGTGGGTTATATCTTACTCTTTTTTTGAGGGGTTCATCATCATCTCCGTTACCACCTTTATACTTTTTAGAATATCTACGACTTTTGTGATGCGAATCTTTATGTTTCATCGTTTTTTTATGTTTTTTTGTATGTTTTTTATGTTTCTGTAGTTTTTTAATACTTTTTTTCATTGCGATATAATATAATATTTTTTATTTTTTTTGAAAAAATAAAAAGTGTGATTCATTACATTTCTACAGATTGAGGTTCATTTTCCATAACTGCTGTTTCTTTCGTTACATTAGGATGAGGCGTGTCTTTTCTAATTGTTTTATCACTGCGTTTCGTTGAACGCTTTTTAATGGTGCTTGTCTTTTTTCCACGAGATTTTTTATGTTCAGTGGTCGTACAAGAAAACAATGTCCAAGGTTGGCTTGGGCGATCCACCAAATATGGTTTCAAGTGCGCCCATACTCGGTTTTTGTTTATATATTCATCCACAATAAATGGAGTGCCGCAAGAATTACCAAATCGTCCCATGAATGACATGTTTTTTATCATTTTTGAATCGGCAACACATCCATCAACCGCACCCCGTGCCTGGAATGGTTTAGGTCTGCCTGGGTCAGACATGTATTCACGAGCGTCCAAATCATAATGACTACATACGGTTCGCGAGCACATATTTTCTTTACCCAAATAGACATCATAATGGTCCGCAATAAGTTTCATCGCCAATTCCGCATCTAGTTTGCCCTTGTTTTCCTCCATTAAATCACCGAGACGCACCTTGCGCGCACCCTGATGTCTTCGCACGTCGTCCATGCCAGTATTGGAGCATTCAATGTTACGAATTTGCGGATCATATGGCGCATTAAATCCAATAAAAACACCATTGGTAGTTCGTTGTACACTCTTGTATTTTAATCCCAATTCCAAAAGCATAATTTCATTGGTATTGATGTCGCCAAACATCCAGGAATTCGCATAATCGCCTGAATTGCCTTCCCATAAAATATTCACATAATCGTCCAAGGTGTTACCTTCATTCATGGCTTTGCGTATTCGGCAAGAAATAGGGTACTTGTTTTCAAATGGAATAAAACCACCAATGGTTGTTTCTGTGCCAATAATACCTTTACTGGTTACGAAAAAATCAGTGGCACTCCATATATAACAAGGAGGCGACTGCATAAGAATGCGATGATATTGTTTGTTGTTTGGATGAATATCGACAATACAATTATTATACTGTCCGTCGGTGAAATCAGTGAATGAATTATGGGCAACGACAATTTTACCGTCGGTGGTATAATCGCCAACCGCAATAAAGGCACTACAACGATCCTTGGGTGCGCCGCCTTCTAAACCTCCAGGAGTACCTTTGTCTTTCATGACATCGGAATGAGGAAACCAGTAACCCAATAAAGAAATAGAATTGTTCCAGGCAATGATTTCATCGACAGTTGTTTTTACGCCTGCGTCAGTACATCCTTCTGCCATTCCTTCCATTTCTTCGTATAAATCGGGGAATGCGGTTTGAATCGTGTCATTGTATAATTTTTTGGATGATTCGACAAAAAAATCCCAAGTGTAACCGGTTTGATATAATGTGGTGAATTTAATTACATCAGATGCCTTTTTGTATTCATCTGCCAGTAAATAACCGTGAGCATACCCGATTTCGTGGGGTGCTCCTTTTAAAGAAACATAATTCCAACCATTTTGTTTATAAGAAATACCATTTTTTATTTTTCTAAAGTCTTTCATATTTGTTGTCATATATAATATGAGAACATATTAAAATATATTAAATTTACGTTTTGACTGGATTAAAAATAAATGAATGATTAATTGTTATCAACTGGAAGTCCCATATGGGTCTTTTTGGTAATGAAACCTTCTGTTGGTACTTCTTCTTCTTCTTCTTCAACCACAACACTATCCTCAAAACCTTCAATGCTAGGTTTTTTCATTATTACAAGAAGCCAAAAATATAATATGAATGGTAACAATACTAGGAACCAAGCAATTTCACGGTGACCATCTTTACACATCAAGTTAAGAATCCAAGTCCAGAATAAGATATAAATTATCTTAACAATAAATACTAAACCTTTATGTGGAACTGGACAACAAAAATTACCTAAAGTATACATATTACTTCTACCACCTAAATTACTTATGACAGTTACTAAAATTCCAATAACAGACAATAGAAAATATATGAATGCTGGAGTGCACAATTCTTTTAACTTTCTTGGAAAAGCCATTTTATAAAATATACAAATATAATAATATATTTTATAATATCATTTTTTCATAATTTACAATTTACAATTTAAACAAAAAGTAAAATTAAAAAATATAGAATAAATGGTAATAATACTAGGAACCATGATATTTCACGGTGACCATCTTTACACATCAAGTTAAGAATCCAAGTCCAAAAGAAAATATAAATTAATTTAAGAATAAATACCAAAATAGTGTTTGGTACAGGTGATGAAAAACCACCTAAAGTATATATGTTTGTATTACCTAAATTAGTGATGATAGTTACTACAATACCGATTACAGATAATAGAAAATATATAAATGCGGGAGTGCATAATTCCTTCAAACTTTTAGGAAAAGCCATTTTATAAAATATATAAATATAATAAAAATATTTAAAAAATTAAAAATAGTGTTTTTAATTTTTTAAATAAAAATTTAAACTATACTAACAAAATTATAATCCTTTTATATTGACGTACTCGTGTTTTGTGTATTGGTCTGAATATGGTTGTGGATCAATAGGTAATGGATATCCCCTTAAAGTATTATACGCACTTCCTAAACCATATTGTAAACTTCTTCCGCTGTTTATTAACTCTTGACCAATAAAACTAGATCCGCCTTTTAATAATTTTTTATTTTTATTTCTTGAAATTCTATGTTTTCTGGATCGGTTACCTTTGGTTTTTATTCCGCGTTTTCCTCTGCCTCCTCTTACTAAATATTTGACATTTTCTGGAGGAAAAATAGCACCGTCTCTTTCTTGACCCATTTGTGTTTCTGGGCTAAATGGTGTATATTTATTTAATGAAAAAAAATTACTCTGACCCGCGTTTCCTGCTACACCTGGCCAGCTGTTAATATTTGCCGTCCATGGACTTCCAATAAGCGCAGGGTCACTTCCGCCCATTTTCATACCTCCAGTTTGAGCTCCGCCTAAAATAGAAGCACCACACCCACAACCTCCTCCACGTTGATTGCCACCGAAAAAAGGGTTTCCACAACCGCATCCTCCTCCACGCATTCCACCTACACATTTTTTATTTTTTCTAGAACAACCCCTCATATTCCATACTTTTTGTTGTTTTTGTTTTCTTAATGTTTTACGCATTTTTGTCATTACTTTAATTATATATAAATAACAATATTATATTTTTATTTATATACATTTTATATAAGTAACACGTACATATTATATTATTCAATATCGACGTGGGTCAACATGTGACGACGACAACACATTCGTTTCAATAATAATTCGTCCATGACTTCACCTTCAGGAGTTTTTTGTCTAAACTCTTTGGTCAAATACGTCACTTTGTCTACATCCATATTTTTTTCTAATTTACGCTTTCGGACTTCTTCCACATAGTAACGATACTTGTCTGCCAAAACCATACCGCAGGTGAAACATTTAATTGGAATAATCATTAGTTTTATATTCTATATATATAGTATTGAAATAAATATTTAAATCTATTTACTTCAATTTTATTTTTATTTATTATACTTTGTAATTTTTGACTTCTTTATCTTTAAGCCTAGAACTACTACGTAGAGTTATATTTTTAGGGGTTGTTTCTTTTTTAATTTTTTTTGATCGTGATTTAACGGTTTTTTCTTTTATTTCCGGTTTTGTTTCAGTTTTTGTTTCAGTTTTTGTTTCATATTCATCATTTATCATCGGTGTAGAACTTGTAATGGTAGATTCAGTTGACTGTGTCACAGGAACACCAGGTTTTACATTTTCATTCTTTTCTGCTACATCACAATTTGGACTTTTACTATTTTGTTGAATTGGGTTACTTGTATTAATATCAATGCCTTCATCTTTCATTGTTTCGTCATTGGGTGGTTTACCTGATAATTCTTGTAATAATTCTCCTGTAGAGATATTTTCGGACTCTCCAATTATTTTACCCAAATCGTTTGTTTTATTAATAACTGAGCTTAATAAAGATGTGTCATTTTTCATTTTATAGATATATAAAGTATTGTTTTTGGATAATTTATTAAAATCATAGACTAAATCTTGTTTAATGTCATCTATACGACGATTGATATAATTTTCTATATTTATTTCATAATAATCATATAACTTTTCATCATATTGATATTTATCATTAAATATTAAATTATCTTCATTTACAATGATTGGTGTAATAATATTATTAGCTATTAAATATGTTAATATAGTTTTTTGTTGATCTTTAAAATCGTAATCATCATAGATACGCATAAATGTATCATAACTCACTTTATTGTCACTCTCTCCAAAATTACTAGAAATATAATTAAGAATATTTTCATCTCTAGTGAGAGGATTATTTCCCTTGTCATCGTTAAATATTTCCAAAAATTTATCTAATGGAATATAACCATTTTCATCAAGACCATATTTTTTAAATTCATCACTTATATAATTTCTATAATTAATTAATATACCAAAATTCTTGGATCTTATACTTTTTTTCAAATGATTCATTATATTTGGTAATAAAGTATAATCCTCTTCCATAATTGTTTTAGGTATTCCAATAAGTCTACCATTCTTGAATATAGTATCTATATCTCCAAGTGTAATATCATTGGTTATTTGAACATTTTCTTCTTCATCTATGGGTTTATCTTCAAGAATAGTTTTAGTTGATACAGGTGATTTGTTATCACTTGATGAAAAAATATTAACTAAATTTAATGAATTCATAAAGCTATCAGGTTTTTTTGATTTATCTTCAACATCAGATTCTATTTTTTTTCCAGTTGTAGTTGATAATGTTGATGGAAAAATATTAAATGAACTAAAAAAACTAGATGGTTTTTTTGATTTATCATCAAGTTCTACATTTGTAGTTGTAGTTAATTCATATAGTTTAATTTCATCATAACTAATCATTGTTATAAAATGTTCATAATCTTCATTATATTTGAAATTATCCATATTTATTTGATAATAGTAATAATCGTTTTCTGTTCCCTCCATAATGTTAGTATCCATGTTAGATAAAACAAGAAATTCGCGAATAATAAATTTTTGTATAATAAGTAATAAAATCAATATATCATCTTCATCATCAATGTCATTAAATTGTTTTTTCTCAATAATATCTATTAATTTTTTAGGTATTCCAATGTATTTGTTCTTATATTTTTTTCCAAATTCATCATCTATTCTTAAAACATTTTGCGATGCTTCTTCAGTCTTGTGAATTTTACAATCTTTTAATAAATATTCATCACACTCAGAATCTTGGGTTATTTCACCATTTATATATACTATATTTTTATTGGTAAAAAAATTACGTATATCTTGATTTGTATTATAAGGAATTTTATTTTCAGATACTGATAAATCTTCAAAAATACTTGGAGTACCGCGCTTACCACTATTGTGAAATAAAATTCTATAATTTGGGGCATGATTTATAGTATACAAACCATTATCATAAGATAATTTCCAAGCACCAGAGCTATACTTTTTTCCTTCTGCTTTTTCACGGGTTTTTCCACTTTCAGTACATCCAACACATTTATATTTTTTTTGAAAAGGACAACCGCCTCCACCCGTTTTATGTTGATAAATCATCAATCCAATCCAATTGTTATCTCCAGTAATGTTAATATATATTTCTATTTTTTTTTCACAAGAATTACTTACAAACCCATAAGCACGAGTAATCAAATTTTGCGGTGTAGAACAGCCAGAAAGTGTTTCTGGGACATATAAACTAACCACAAATTTGTCGTCACCCTTTCTCCTTGTTTGTCCAAGTAAATAGTCATTTATTACTTTTTTGATAGAATCTGTTTCAAAAATTGAATTACCTCCAATACCCGCCGACATTAAATTTTTTAATCCAGGATATTGATTTTTGTTTTTAATAGCATCCACAATGATTTGATAAATAACTGATTTTTCTCTATAAGTGCCGCCATCAATCGTCATAAAAAATGTAGGAAATAACGGGTCTACTATTTTCATCATTTCAATAATTAACCCCGCATTATATGTTTTCCCAGACGCACTTGGACCAGCACCTAAAATAAACCGACCATTTTTTGCTTTTGTTTCATTTAAAATAATTCCCTCTTTTGATACTTTACATATTTCAATTTGAAAAAATTTTTGGTCATCCTTCCATTTCCCACTCATTTGTCCAGGATAATTAAAAGGATCATAATTAGTAAAAAAACAAATCTTATATTCTTCGGTATTTCCCAAAACACTCGCCGTTAATGTACGTAACATATAAGCAGTAGATTCTACCTCATTTTTAACATAGTCATGACAAATAATATAACAATCTTTAACACAATCTTTCCAATTGTCTAAGTAAGTATTATCTATATTATTAACAGAGCTGAGTCGGGGTAACACATTTGAAATATTATCATAAGCTTTCATGAAATAGTCTTCTTTTTGATTAAAAAAAGATCGTTTCATAATATTTTTTTTTAAATTATCGGACATTTCTTGTTGTATTATTTGAAGTGGATGATGACCCAAGAAAATAACATCTTTTAAATAATTATTGTATTCATCTATATATTTCTTTTCAAATATTTGATCCATATAATAGTTAATATATATAATTAAATATTATAATATCTAAATTTATTTCTAAAATAATTCTATTCCTTTACTGGTTTTCACCTTTTTATGTTTTACTTTTGTTTCGCTCTGTTTATGAATTTTATCATGACACTTTTCACACAAACTCATTAAATTCGCAACTCGATTTTTATGAAAAGGAGTTTCATTTTCCTCTTGTATCACCCCTTTTTCATTTGCTGCTCGCTGGTGTTGTAAATGATGTACTTCTTGCCCCATTTGTTCTTTACACATTTCACATATTCCAACTATTTTTTTAGAATTATAATGGGATGTTTTCAAACTCAATATACTACCTGAAATTGGATGATATTTCATACGAATATTGTGTGCCAATTCCAAAAATGTTTCGGGTAAATTCAAGGATTTACATACTTCTAAACCATACATATTATCACCCGGGCCGTCTTTTAATTTACGATCATAAATCAACTTGTCATTTTCGCGGTCATAAATGACAGACATATGTTTTAATAATACAGTTTTGAGATCATGTATTTCATCATACCTTACGATTTCATGTAAATGTGTAGCAAATATAAAGGATGTGTTTTTTTCTTCCAATTGTTTCACTCCAGCAACAAAAATACTCGTAGCGGATATACTCTCTGTACCTGAGCATAATTCGTCTCCCAAAACGATACTTTTTTCATCTGCTAATCGCAATATCGTACGCAATTCCGACATTTCAACCGCAAACGTTGAAAGTCCCTTGAAAATATTATCATTACCTAAAATTCGTGTAAATATATATTTGTATGGTTGATATTCAAATGATGAGCACGGGACATAAAGTCCGGCTTGCGCCATGACAATCGCTATACCTAATGCTCGTATAAAACTAGTTTTACCTACGGCATTTGTTCCATACAAAAGAATTCCATTCACCGAATCATTACCCAAAACAATATCGTTTGCCACATATAATTCATTTTGTTGTAAATGTTCTATTAAACAATGACGCAAACCACGCGCATTCACAAAAGATTTCGATGATGGATCGCCATCCGTAATCACAGGTCGACAATAATTGTATTTTTTGGCAATCACGGTTTTCGCATATACGACATCTAATAAAGTGACAAATTCAATAATGGTATTGATTTCATTCAAATATTGCTCCATTTTAGTAAGAATTTCCAAATAAATCCGCGTAATTAAATCTTTCATTTGTATTTTAATCGTCGATATATTTTTACACAATTCTTGTATGACTGTGCTGGTGATGGCGTCATTTGATGCCGTTTGTGTTGAAAAAAACAGCTCGGTTTTAAAATCAAAAGTTTTTGTTTGTCCATCAAAAGAGGAAACATATTTTAGGTTGACAGTTGTGGGTTTTAAAAAACTTTCTTTCAAAATATTACATCGGCGTTTCGTGGCGACTAAACTAAATGAATTCTTCTCGGTTTCGTGGATTTTCACATAATCGCTTGCCGATGTCTTTCCGGATTTTTCAAATTTTGATATGGAGGAGTTCAAAAAACTGCGTATAGCCTCTAATTTATCATTGGATTCCAAGAGTGTTTCATTTCTCTCATCAAGTTCAATATCAATTCCCTTTTTTATAAAATTTAATTCAAAATTACTAAAGGATTCTATTTCATCACATAATGAAGTATCCAGGCGTGAAACTATAAATTCGCAAATACGTTTACAATAGGTGGATATATTTGAAAATTCTGGAATTTTGTCTTGTAAATATTTAATCAACACAGCGTCATTGGTGAAAATCGGGTGAAAAAGATCCGCATCAGTGATTTGTAAATTTTTGTAAAATTGTATCAGCATTTTTGGCGATACCTTTTTCATGACGATTTGACGCACCAATTTGGAAATATCTTTGATGACGACAAGTTTATTTTTTAGAAATTCATATTTTTCTCCGACACCAAGCATATGCTCAGTAATATTATATTCATTGTTCAAGTCATCCACATTGGTCGTCGGGTTTAAAAGACGATTGGAAAACCGGCGTTTTCCCATGGATGTAATACATACATTCAACATTTTTTCAACCGACGAGTATTTACCAGTATAATTATGGTCATCCACAATATTGAGTTGTTTCAAGGAATGATTCGCAAGTATCAGCCTGTCACTACAATTTTCGAATTTGGGATCGCTGATTTTATTCACCAAATATGGATTGTGTTGATAAATGAAATCCAATAAAAAACAAAATGCCTGCGTGGCAATAGTATTTTCATAAAAATTCTGGTAAAAAGCGTCAAAGTCTGATATTTCATAGAATTTTGTCAATAATTCCTTCTGGTATATTTGTTTTTCACAGTTGAGTGTTCGCCGAATTTTCTCTTTCATAACAGTATCATCCTGGTCATCATTTAAACATATTTTATGTATTGATTTGGATTCAATATTTGCGTAACTAATCACGTGTTCCATTTCTTTTTCTCCAATATTTCCAATCAGTATACATTCACTTGGTTTGTAAATAGAAATAAAACGCTCTAATTCGTCAAAGGTGGTTGGACTCAAAAGATAAGTTTCATTAAATTCAAAAATACTTGTTTTACCAGTAATGACATCTATATTTGCCATTCCAACATAGACCTTGGTATTGTCGCTTCGCAGGGACATTCCATCTTTTCTCTCATTGATGTTGTTTTTTGAAACCCCCAATGAGTCAAAATTTCCAATATGATTAAAACAATAGGTATCTACTGTATTTATCCATATACAAGTTGTATTGTTGGTGATTTGAGAAGATAAAACTGGGTCAAAATATGTTCCGGGTGAATAAATACCCGACAAACTCCGGGTAGTATTTTTGTTTTGTTCATCTTGTGTATATACCACAATCGTATAACCGTGGTCTTGTAATTTTTTAATGTATTTATCAATCATGTAATGAGAAAATCCAGCCATAATGACTGAGTCAGCACCCACGCATATTTTTTTATCGGCAATATTAAGGTCGCATACGATTGAAAAATCAGTGATTTTACTTCCAAAAACATTTCCGGTTGTTTTGTCTTGTAAACCGTAAACCTCAAAAAAGGCACCAACTTGCATCAAGACGACAGTTTTCTCTCCGTATTCGCGGAGGTATTTTTTTGTTAATTCTAAATATTCTTTTAATAGTGCCATATGGTATTGCTGTGTTATTCCTATATAATATATATTTCTCTCTTTAATTCGATTTTAAATTGTATTTTACAAATGATAAATTGATTTTTATTTAAAATAAAAAATAAAAACCAAGAAAAGACTACACTATACATGATCACCTGTATCATTCATTAAATTATGTATTAAAACATCCTTGTTTTGATTGACCACATCACCCGTTAACATGGCGGATTCATAAGTTTTTCTTAATACATTATTTGGTGCGTTACTTCCCACTTTTAATAATCCGTGTTCTACCAAATATTTTTTAATGTCGTGAATCGATTTTTTCTTTAACTCCTTTTGGGCATTTATTATTTTCTTACGCGTAGCATTATTTTTTATTAATATGCCGACTTTTCGATAAACATTCGATTTTCCGAGAGTATATTTTTTTTTAATCGTTCGTTTAATATAGCGTTTGTCGGGCTCCTCTTCCGCATTCGCAGCGCCACCTCCGGTGGTTGTATTTTGCGATACAGGCGAAGAAACGGGTAATTCTTTTGGCGACTGGATCGTCGCAGCACGATTGTATGAATTTAATTTCTGTATTTCATCTTCTTTCATTTTCTTTCTTAATTGTTCAAGTCTTTTTTGTCTTTCATTTTGAGGTTCAAGAGAGAAATTAATATTTGATGGGGGTTGGGTTTGTGATTGAGGAATGTCAATGGAATCACCTATATTTCTTTTGGTTCTTACCCAATTACGATATGTAGGTTTATTTGCGTTTTTCAAACAACCATATGGGGGGTCACTTTCCACCGGCAAAGAATACACTTGTGGTTGATTCTGTATTGGATATTGGTTTTGAGGTTGAGCGTAGGTAGGTCTAACTTGTTGTGGTCTTTGTTGAAACTGAGGATTATAATGATTGTTATAATTATTACTATTGTTATTATTGTTATTATTATTATTGTTATTATTGTTATTGAAATAATTTTTATAATTATCATCATAATTCAAATTCATAACGGGAGTTTCTGTTGTCACATGGATTGGTTCTTTTAATTCTTCTGGTAATTCCAACTCAACGTGAGGTGGTATATTTGACATTGGGGTGGAATACGGATTCTTCACTGTTTTGTTTTGTATTGTTGCCAAGTTTTTCTTTTTTAGACCTTCTTCTTTTTTCTTCTTTGACAATAATGACAAGTATTGTAATGAATCTCGAAATTCATCACCATCATTGGTTTGATTCGCAATTTGTTCCTTTACCTTGATTTCATTTTGTGTTCCACCTCCACTCTTGAGTCCGCTTTCGATTTTTTCCTTATTTTTATGCTCTTTAATCCGATTTAAAAACTTTTTTTTTAAAGAATTTTCATTAATTTGTATAGGTATTACCGGTTTCGCTTTTTTTTCTCCACGGTTTTTCCTCGTTGATCCACCCGTATTAAATAAATCTGGATTTACTGTTATTTTTTTTGTTGACATATAATCTTTCAATATTTTATACGTAATTTTTTTACGAAATATAATTCAAATACAAAATTACGTATAAAACGACTAAACCTGAATTTTAAACATAAAGATTCATCAACATTTTGTTTAATTCTTGTGAGTTTTTACGATTTTTTACCTCATCATTTTTCAAAAACATTTCAAAACCTTTTTCTAAATCCTCAAAAGTGATTTTCGTTTTTTCACTATCAGGATCTCCAAAAACTCTTCTACTATGACAAACCTTTATTTTTGAAAGCATATTTTCCACATCTCGACCATAAAATTTAAAATATGGCATTTTTCTTTCAAACCATTCTGCTGATATTTTTTCATTTTTATCATCATATGTCCAACCACTGTCTTTTATTTTTTTAGTAAAAATATGAAACAAGTCATTGTGTTTATAATTATCAATTTTGAATCTCCAGGTAAAACGCGATTCTAATCCTTGATTATAAGTGAAAAAACACTCTTTTAATTCTTCTTCATAACCGGCAATAATTACCATCAATTGGTCCTTGTAATTACTTAATGACTCACACAACGTGTCTATACATTCTTTGGAAAAACTATCGCGTTTTTCATTATTTCCCAGGGAATACGCCTCGTCAATAAACAAGACTCCGCCGAGGCATTCCTCAATGACTTCCTTGGTTTTTATCGCAGTCTGCCCCAAATAACCCGCGACTAAATCACTGCGCGTGACTTTTTTGAAGCCGCCTTTTTTCAATATACCTAAATTCGCAAATATTTTCCCGATGATTCGCGCGATTTCAGTTTTTCCTGTACCGGGAGGACCATATATGACGGTATGCATATAGTCATTGGAATTTTTACTCAAATCTTGTATGTAATACAATAACTGGTCTACGACATTTTCTTTTAATTCTTTCATCCCAATCATTCGATTCAAATCCACTAGTTCTGTTTTTATTTTATTCAGTGATGTCATATTAATATCGTATTCAATATCGTCTTGTAATGGATACTTTTCAATCAAATCCAGAAGGTCGGTCAAACAGTTGATTTTTGTTTTTATGGAGACTTTTTTCTTTATGACCGGTGGTGATGGAGGTATAATAATCTTCAAGTCCGGTTTTTTTCTCTTTTTTGTTTCGCTTGTGGCATTGTTTACTGGAGCGGGTTCAAAGAGCGACAAGGTTGAGCTATAGTTCATACAACACGCATAAGTTCCAGCTTTGTATTTGTCGACGTCTTCATTTTTAGGGTCTACAGTTTCTTCGGGGGTATTATTCGGGTTATTTACATTTTCGGCATTTTTCCCCGGTAAATTCAAGTTATAATGAAATATTTTATTTGAATTATAAAATGAATTGTATAAATCATAATTTTTATTGATTTCGTCAATATCCGTGGTTGAATTTGATTTTTGTGAGTTTATATTCGCGTATTTTTTATTTATATTTTCTAAAAAAAACGAATAATTATAATATTTGTTTGACATTTATTGAATAACAAAAGTTATATTTAGGTATATTTTTTATAAAATAAATATATTTGTATATTGTATAAGAATGGGAGATTTTCAAAGGGAAGATGTTCAAAGAATTAATAATCCAGATCTTGAGGATGAATATGGCGAACCAAGTGGACTTGCTTGGAGGACCAGAAATGCTCCAGATACAAGATATCCGGATAATTTAGTCATATCTCCAAAAAGTAATTATACTCCACAGGCTGTCGATAAATATGCTGATGAAAATCTAAATAATAAAATCCCTAAAAAAAGTATGTTTTCAGGTTGGTTTGGTATGGGAGGTAAAAAATTCAGAAAATCCAAGAAATCCAGGAAATCGAGGAAATCCAGAAAAACACGCCGTAGAAGAAGAAGAATGTAAAATATTATGAAATATTATGAAATATTATGAAATATAAGTGTAATTATATTTGATAAAATAAAAATAAAGCAATAAATAAACTATTAATGAAAACAATTTAAAAATAAATTGAAATAAATTATAACCCCACTTATGTCTTTAATAATATCTACCATGAACAAAGAACAAGAATTTCGCTCAACCGAAGAAAAGGAACTACAAAAGGATGATGTATTTGATCTCAAAAACGATCAATACATTGAAATCCCATGGACGATTATTGAAACATATTTTAAGGGTCAACATTTAGATAGATTGATTCGACATCAACTTGAGTCTTATAATAATTTTGTTTCTTATCAAATTCAAAAGACCATTGAGATGTTTAATCCTGTAAGAATCGCGTCGGAACAAGATTATGACGCAAAAAGTGGAAAATATTCTCTTGAAATTTATGTGACTTTTGAAAACTTTCATATTTATCGCCCGCAAATACATGAAAACAACGGTGCGACAAAACTTATGTTTCCACAGGAGGCGCGATTGCGAAATTTCACTTATGCCTCGGCAATGACCATTGATATGAATCTGAAGTTTATGGTAAGAAATGGTCCAAATTTGGAAAATATTCAAACCTTTTATAAAAATCTCCCTAAAATTCATATTGGGAAATTACCTATTATGTTGAAATCAAACATTTGTGTTTTGAATCAATACAAACATGTAGACAATAGTCATACCGGTGAATGTAAATTTGACGCAGGTGGTTATTTCATTATCAACGGATCGGAAAAAACCGTCTTGGGTCAAGAACGCGCAGCAGAAAATCGAGTCTATTGTTTCAATGTGTCAAAGAACAATACCAAGTATACGTGGATGGCGGAAGTAAAATCTGTTCCAGATTTTAAATGTATTTCTCCAAAGCAAATCAATATGATGATTTCATCTAAAAATAATGGGTTTGGTTGTCCACTTTACCTACAATTACCCCGCGTAAAACAACCGTTGCCACTATTTATTGTATTTCGTGCTCTAGGCGTATTGTCGGATAAGGATATTTGCGAACATATATTACTTGATATTGATGACGAAAAAAACAAGGAATTATTAAAGGCGTTACAAGCGTCGATCATTGAGTCAAATACTTGTATGACAAAGGAAGACGCTATTAAGTATATCACCAGTTATGTCATGTTTACTCCTATTAACATGGACAAAGAAACCGGTATTCGTAAAAAAGCGGAATTTACAGCGGATATTTTGTCGAATGATTTATTCCCGCATTGTACAACCCTAGAACAAAAAATATATTTCCTCGGTTACACAGCGAATATGCTTTTGAAAACGAGTTTTGATTTAATCAAACAAGACGATCGTGATTCTTATTTGAATAAACGTGTTGATTTAACGGGTGCCCTTTTGAATAATTTGTTTCGTAATTATTTCAACAAACTAGTAAAGGATATGGAAAAACAGGTTGTGAAAGAGATTAATACGGGATCATGGAGATCTACGGATGATTATTTGAATATTATCAACATGACCAATATTTATAAAATCATCAAATCAACCACCATTGAAAACGGTATTAAACGAGCTCTTTCAACAGGTGATTTTGGTATTAAGCATGTGAATAATAGTAACAAGGTAGGTGTCGCACAAGTGCTTAACCGTTTGACATATGTATCGAGTTTGAGTCATGCGCGCAGAATTTCTACTCCGGTTGATAAAAGTGGTAAATTAATTCCACCGCGCAAACTGCATAATACATCATGGGGTTATTTGTGCTGCGCAGAAACCCCTGAGGGGCAATCCGTTGGTGTTGTAAAAAATTTAAGTTACATGACACATGTCACGATTCATTCCAACAGTGGTCCTTTGTACGACTATGTATTGCCAAATATTATTCCTGTACAGAATTTGACTGCGCACGAGATGTATGAAAAAACAAAAGTATTTATCAATGGTGCTTGGGTAGGCATTAGTGAAAATCCCGTAGAGCTGTATCAAATGTTGAAGGAGAAAAAATACATGGGTATTATCAATGTGTATACATCGGTAGTGTTTGATTATAAATTCAATGAAATCCGGGTTTGTAATGACGCGGGCAGATTGACACGACCATTGTTGCGAGTGCGCGATAATAATATTTTGATCAAGAAACGCATCATCGAAGATATCAAATCGGGGAAGGTCGGTTGGAATGATTTGATTACCAATTGTAGTATTGGCGAATCTATTATAGAATACATTGATCCAGAGGAACAATCCTGGAGCATGATTGCGATGAAACCAGCGGATTTGATTGAAAGTGGGTCGGAAAAAGAAATGTTTAAACATACACACTGTGAAATTCACCCAAGTACAATCTTTGGAGTCTTAGCATCATGTATTCCTTTTCCGGAACACAACCAATCCCCTAGAAACACATATCAATGTGCCCAGGCAAAACAAGCAATGGGTGTTTATGTGACCAATTTTGATAACAGAATGGATAAAACCGCATATGTCTTGAATACCCCGGCGCGACCTTTGGTGGATACCCGTATTATGGATATGATTAAAATAAACAAGATCCCTTCGGGTTTCAATGTGGTGGTTGCGATTATGACACATACGGGTTATAACCAGGAAGATTCCTTGTTATTTAATAAGGGATCGATTGATCGCGGATTATTCAGAGCGACTATTTATCATACCGAAAAAGATGAGGATAAACAAAAAATCAATGGCGATGAAGAAATTCGTTGTAAGCCTGATCCGACAAAAACCAAGGGAATGAAATTCGCAAATTACCAAAAGGTGAATAACCGAGGAGTCATACCAGAAAATACATTGGTCGAAAATCGCGATGTGATTATTTCAAAGGTCGTACCGATTAAAGAAAATCGTAATGATCACACTAAATTGATTAAATATGAAGATCAAAGTCGTATTTACCGCACAGATGAGGAGACCTATATTGACAAGAATTATATTGACCGAAATGGAGATGGTTATAATTTTGCCAAGGTGCGACTGAGAACAGTGAGAAAACCGGTGATTGGCGATAAGTTTTCATCGCGCAGTGGACAAAAAGGTACAATTGGTAATATTATACCAGAAGAAGACATGCCTTTTACGGCGTCGGGTCTTAAACCGGATATTATATTGAATCCTCATGCGATACCATCTCGTATGACCATTGCGCATTTAAAAGAAACGATTATGACCAAGGTCTTGGTACAACTGGGATTGTTTGGTGATGGTACGAGTTTCGGCGAATTAGAAATTAACACGATTTGCGAAGAATTATTGCGTCTGGGATATGAATGTCGAGGTAACGAATTGCTTTACAATGGTTTGACCGGTGAACAACACGAATGTAGTATTTTCATGGGACCGATCTTTTACCAAAGGTTGAAACATATGGTGAATGATAAACAGCATTCGCGCTCGATTGGTCCAATGGTGAATTTAACACGGCAACCGGCTGAAGGCAGATCACGTGATGGTGGTTTGAGATTTGGTGAGATGGAAAGAGATGCCATGATATCCCATGGCGCATCAAGATTCACCAAGGGTCGTATGTATGATGCGTCGGATAAATACCACGTTTATTCTTGTAATAAATGTGGAATGATTGCGACATATAATGATGAGATGCATATACATATATGCCGTACATGCGAAAATCGCACAGATTTCTCCTATGTGGAAATACCTTATGCTTGTAAATTATTGTTTCAAGAATTAATGACGATGAATATTGCCCCGCGTTTGATGACAACGCATTAAAATTAAAATATAAATCAAATTAAAAATAGAATATTTATATTCTTCTTTTAGAATTTCTATTTCTTTTTGATTTTCTCTTTGAAGATTTTTTATTTTTTTTGGTCTTCTTTTTTATGCCTTTACCTGTGTTTTGTTGATTACTTTTGTTGATTAGTTCAGAAATAATGTCACGTGGATAAGTGTCACTTACGACCGGAGCGTACATTTTGTAATGATCTTCCTGATCATCTTCCATCATTTTTTTCAATCTGTCTTGTTTTTTTTTCTCTTTTTCTTCTTCTTCATTGATTACTTTCATAACTTCTCTTATTTCATCCATTGGAGATTTATATTTTTGAATAGGCACAACAGATGTTACCGTAGCGACGGGTTTAAATAACGATTCATACAATTCACTCCGTTTTTCTTTATTCTTTTCTACTTGTTCATGAATCGCTGGATAATCTGGATCATCTTTTCGTAATTGGTTTGTTATATATAAAATTGTTTTTTGTTTATTATTTTTGTCTAGCGCTGGTTTTTTTTTTGCTTCGGAAGCTTCTTCTTTTTTTGCTTGTTTCTTTAGTTTTTTTTCTATTTTAATTGCTTCTTTTTCGGCATCCGTTTTAGGTTTTGGTCCTCTTTTTTTTGGTTCTTTTTTAACAACAGTTGTTAATAAATTACTTATTAAATCAGTTGGGTCTGACATATAATATATATTAGATATATATTATATTTCTTATCACTTTTGTTCTTTACCTTTATTTTCAAATTCTTTTGTTTCAATACCAAGAAAATAATTAAAGGTTATTTTAACAAACACAAAAGTAGAAATAACAACTATAACCCAAGTCAATAAATTTTTTAAAAAATTTTCTAAATCTATTTTTGTTTTACCGCTAGGTAAATAATGTTTTAATGATTTAAAATTTAACCAATATAATAATATAATAATAGTTGGAAGTAGAATATCACCAGATAACGATAATACTAAATCTTTACTTGCTATACCTATCGTTACACCTGCGGTGGTTGCTATTATACCGTTTTCTAAAATAAATTTTTTAAAATCTTCAAAATTTTGTTTATTTCCAAATAACATATATTATAGTTAGAAATTTATATTATATATTATTATGTTTTAGTATTTTTTTCCGTTTCAGGATCAAATTTAATATTTTTCGTATATTTTTGAACAAATGATTCACTTAGTTGTGTTATATAAATCAATAGCGCGATTAAAGATATACCCACTATAATATGTCCTGCTGGGGTGTGGAAATGTAGTAAATTCATGATATTGTGTGTTGCGAATCCTAAAAACATATTTGGCAAAATAATGGAATAAAATATAATAACAATACCACTTACAACACCGGTTGCGTAACCATATTGAAGAGTATTTTTGCCGATTAATAACATTATTCCTAAATAGGCGAGGAGATCAATCAATATTTTGTGTATATAATCTCTTTTAGTACATAATTTATCTTTTAAAAGGTGTTTTAATTTGGACTCGTGTTTTCCTAATAAAGAACTGTCAAAACATGATTTATATAGATTTTTAAATTGGGGATATCCCGATTCAGTGAATACGATTGCGGTTTCATTAGAAAAGGGAAGTATTATGGATAAATAATGAATAATATTTGTCATAGTTGACATGATTCTTTTACTATATTAAGGCAAGAAAAATAATAATATAGTAATAATATATTATAGAATGGAATCAAAAAGAAGAGTATCGAAAGTAGCGAAAGTAACGAAAAAAAATAAAATAGACCTTATACCTTATGGTTATCAAGGCGAAGGTGTAGTTGTTCCGGGATTAACACCGATTAGAGTAATTGAAAGTTCTACGAATAAAGATGATGAAAGAAATAAAGCATTAGATAGTGTATTTAATCTACCACGCACAAGTTCAACACCGATTACAGTAATTGAAACTTCTACGAATAAAGATGATGAAAGAAAAAAAGCATTAGAAAGTGTATTTAATCTACCACGTACAAGTTTATCAAATCTTCTACCACCAGAAACTGATACAGAAAAAAATATTGTTAAAGAATTTGTTAATGTAACCCCAGTTAAACTTACAAAAAAAATGGAAGACCCATTTACAGTAGACCGTCCTCCAGGTAGTGGTCCAGTAGATGTAAATGTAAAAGATCTAAACGAACAATTGGATTTTGGTAATGATAATAGTGAAGAATTCGATGGGTTAATAATGGATATAGATGAAGAAGAATCCCATGGCGGAAAAAGACGTCACCGAAAAATGAAAACCAAAAAAGCGGTGCGTAGATCCAAACGCGGAAGAAAACATTCATCATTGCGTAAAACGAAAACTAAAAGGCGAAGAACTTTCTTACGACGAAAGTAGTCAGTGTAAATAAAATACCACCCCATAAGGTGTCCAAAAGGACTATTTTATATGACCATTTTTTCAAAGATGCTTTGGTAGTGGTCTCATAAACGGCATAAATTACAATACCTAAAAGGAAGGCATCTATGATTGACTTTTTTTCTCTCAACACAAAATAATAAAGACCAAAAGCAAGAGCAATATAACATAAAGCTGCTGCGAAAAAGTCCATTACTAAAGGAGATCCTTGTACTTGTATAATTTGTTTACTTAACATGTCTTTCATGAAATAAAAGTAAATTAAATCAAAGAATAGCAAGACAACTATTGTTGTAAGTATTTTTACAAACATATAATAAGCGTATATTATATTTTTGTATTTGGTTAAATTTGTTTTGAGAGAAAAATAAAAGTGTTTGTTTAGGAGTTTTATTTTGTTTTATAAGTATTTTTTTATATTTTATATATATATGCCAGGAGCCGGATCTCAAGCAAGTTTTAATACAAATCAATCTTTTACATCATCTTCATTAATGAATTTTGTAAATTTATATCCAGGAAGTAAATTAGGTGGTGGATTACCAGGGTTTATTCCACAAGCACTTATTACTACCAATAACGATAATGAATTTGCCGAAACCAGATTCACCTTGAAAAACGCATGGAACACCAATTATGCACGAAAGGTGAACAATCAAAAATCAATCATTACTCCCTTTAGAGCAATTAACAATGCCGGTGATTTATTGAGTCGTCCATATTATTCATGCGGAGGACCATGTCAAACATTTCAAAGTCGTCCAAACTTACATGGTTTGAAAACACATTTTGGTCATATCCAAAGTCGTTGCGATGATTCTGGAATCCAACCAGCAGCATGTAACGTAAAATATGTATATGACAGCTCAGATTATACTCGTTTTATGAAACAAAAAGCAGTTAATAAGAATTACAATGACGCATCTTATGGTGGTGATTATTCATCGGCATCCCAAAGTGCCTGGAGACATGTGAGAAGATACTAAACATATTGTTCAACTGGATTTACATTTATAATTTTATAATTTAATTATAATTTTCTAATTATAATTTTGTATGAAAGAGAGAAACATTCGGTTAGGGTTACTATAGGGATTTATTGTTTAGGATGGATGATTATGATTAATATGATTAATTATTTTCGTAGGGTAGTATATACATAATGACTACTTTAGCATATAAACAATATACCAATATTCCTTATGGAGGATATGTGTCCGCACCGGTGATTGGACCATTAAGCACTAATCGGACACCATTAATGATGCCTCGTCATAATTATGGCGAATTACCAGGCAGACATCCAAATCCTCCGCAGTTTTATCCGTCGGATGGTGCGAGTGAATTTTCAAATGCGCGTCGACAATATTTAAGAACCCGTACGACTCAATATAACATGAATACTGGCACCAAAATGGAGTCAAATCTTCCACCTACCAGTGTATACTCGGCTGGATTACAACAAAGCTTTTTAGTGTCTCAATCGACAAAATATAACGCTCCAAAATGTTCATCCATGTATATTTCGGCAAAGAAAAGTGCTGCTGTTGGTAAAAGTTCTTTTAAACAAGGATTACCAAATGACGCTTTGTTGAGCTATAAGAATTACAATAGAAATGATGTTAAAACCGCACTCAAATTTTCTAGAGCCGGTGGGTGTGTAGCGCCAGCGAAGAAGGGATCTATTTATAATACCAACTTGTGTAATGGACGTGTATGCGCTTGGGGTGCCATTGTCAGCCAAACTTATTAATTTTATTGAATTTCCAAAAAACCTTTTTTTTTATTTTTTATGAATATAATATATAATGAACAAGTATATTGTTGAGTTTTTAGGAACTTTATTTTTGGTTTTCATTATATTAACAACTGGAAATTACTTGGCGATCGGTGCGGCATTAGCAGTAGCGATTTTAATCGGTGGATCAATTTCTGGTGGCTCATTCAATCCTGCGGTAACTCTTGCTTTATTTGCGAGTGGTAAATTAGCTTCAAGTGATATTATACCATATATTGTTGCTGAATTAGCAGGTGGTTTAGCAGCATTTCAGTTATTTCGATTGATATAATAAATTAGCGAAATATTGAATTAGTGAAACATTGAATTAGTGAAACATTGAATTATTATATTCGTATATATTATATAATAATTTATAATAAACATGAAATACACAATTAAAAAAAGAAAAACGAGTAAAATTAAGAAACATCAAAAACATAGTAAAAAACACAATAAAAAACATACCATAAAACATAAAAAAACAATGAAACGAAATAAATATTATAAACGTGGCAAATATTCTAGAAATTTTAAGGGGGGGCAAATATGTCTTGAAAATAATCCTAGCCAATGTTTAGTAGAGGTTTCAAAAATAGGTAAAGATTCATCATCTGGATCAGGAATAATTTCAACATCATTATCACCATCACCCGGAGCAACTGGTTCAACTCCTTCAAGTTGGTTTAAAATGCCAAAAATATTTAAAGGTGTTAGTAATGAGGATTCATCATCTGAAACTGGAATAATTTCAACATCATTATCACCACCCGGAGCAACTGGTCCAACTGGTTCACCTTGGTTAAACCGTTTTGGGTTTGAAAGAGCTAAATGGAAAAGTGTTCCTGGTAAGGATCACTTTTATCAATATCCACCTATGGAGGTTTTATTTGGATTAAAACGATCAAATGGTACGAAATCATCACCACCAATAACAGAATCACCGTCTATAGGAACACCCTCATCAGTAGTAACAACAACAGAAAGACCCTCAGAATCTGTAACAAAAATACAACCTTCTGTCGTGACAACCGAAACACCTTCAGAATCTGTAACAGAAATAGTACAACCACCTCCACCTCCGGGACCACCTCCAGGACCACCTCCGAGACCGCCAGCTAGAGTGACAGAAGAACAACTTGACCTATTCGCCGAATTGGTAAAAAAAGGTCAATCAGATGATATAATTAGGGAAGAAATGAAAAAATCTGGACTTCGTGAGGATGATATCGATTATTTATTGGATAAAAACCAATTATCCCTACAAGAATCATCTGTAAAACCTCCACCACCTCCACCATTACCACCATCATCAACAATTAAAAATCCGATTCATATATTAGATCAAATTAAACAAGGTGTAAAACTAAAATCAGTAAATGAAAATTCTAATATACCTCCACCTCCTCCGGAATTACCACCCAAAGATATAAATGTATTTCAACAAGGACTTATAGATAAATTTAAAAATACTGGAATGAATCAGGAAGAGGAAGAAGAAGAAGAAGAAGAAGAAGAAGAAGAAGACATTAATAATACGTGGCGTGATTCAGAAGGTGGAAAAACCCGTCGAAAAATGAAAAAGAAGGGAAAAAAAGTCGCAGAAAAATGAAAAAAACTAAAAAATAAAATCTTTAGATTCATAAAATCATTAAATATATTTTTGGATATAAATCAAAAATATATTCATTTTTTATAATACAGTATCAGGTCTTCTATTTTTTTCCATAATTTTATAAATAATATAAACACCAAGTAATGCCAAACCCGCAAAATATAATTGGACAATCGGATCTTTTGGTAATTCTAGTTCATGACCAAATTCGGATTCGCTCATGTTTGTAAAAATTTCTTTACATTTCTGTTTTGTTTCTGGATTTTTCTTATCAGGAAAATCACATGGATCCATTACATTCAAGTCAGATACTGTAATATAATGGGTTTCCTTGGACTTTTTGTTTTGATTATCAATTGTTTCAAGGGTAATTTGTTTACATTCTGGCATTGAACCTTCAGTAAATCCTTGTATTACAGTCAATGGATTCAATGTATTAAGAGAACTCAATGTTCCCGGAATTAAACCCTTGAATTCCTTGAAATTTGTTCCCATACCGTACGATATAAAAGGAATATTACCTTTTGGCACATTATTAATGTAAATATATCGGTCGACTTCTTTTTTTGTGTTAGAGTCTAAACAACTTGCTCCAGTGTTTAAAAAGAATTTATTTCCTAAAGGGTTACCAGTTGCGCTTGCTTTACTTTTACCCGTAACAAGCAATTCAACATAACTTATTAAACCGTTTACATCTTTTGCCATCACTTCTAATGTGCCTTTATCTGACATTCCAAGCTGTTCTGGGTTTTTTATATTTTTCCAATATGGATAATCTGGTCCTAACAAACTTTGTTGCGCTTCGTTTATATCTGTAAAAGATTCACTCTTACTTGATGCTTTAACTGTTTGTGTCGAGGGTTTGGAACTACTTTTTTTTTTATTAGGTTTTGCGATTGGTTTTGGTTTTGGCAATGGTTTTGGTTTTGGTAATGGTTTCGGTTTTGGAACAGGTTTAGGTTTTGGAACAGGTTTAGGTTTGGGTACAGGTTTCGGCTTGGGTACTGGTTTCGGTTTTGCGACAAAACCTTCATAGAGATCATTATTAAAAATATAACTCAACACCCCATAAAAAATAATTATAATAAATAATAAAAATAAAATTTTAAACGACATATATTTTCTAAAGAAAATAATATATACTATTATTCAGTAATAACATTTATTATTTTATTTTTAATTGAATCATAAATTAAATATTTTTGGTATTGTTTGTCTTGTCACCTAAATCTTGAATGATTTTATTGTTGCTTGTTCACAGATACTTTATTTGGGTTTACACCTTTTTTCATTTATAATATAAATAAAAAAAATCTTACATATACAGTATAATTTTATACTAAACCGTGAAATTTTTAGGAAATTGCTTTTATTTGGTCATTTAATGTTTCTACATCATCAAATAATTTTGTCATATATTTTTTTATATCGGTGACTGAATTATTTTGTGATTTGTATTGCTCATTTAACAATAAAATATCTCCGGCGTTTTTTTGTGATAAAATCATGTAAGAGTTTATCTGAGTATCAAGTTTTGCCTGTGCTTTTGCCCTTGCCTCAGCCTCAGCTTTTGCGTTTGCCTCGGCCTTAGCTCTTGCCTCAGCTTTAGCTCTTGCCTTTGCGTCAGCCTCAGCTTTTGCCTTTGCCTGAGCATCCGCTTTTGCTTTTGCCTCCGCTTTTGCTTTTGCCTCCGCTTTTGCTTTTGCCTCGGCATCCGCTTTTGCCTTAGCTTCAGCTTTTGCTTGAGCATCTGCTTTTGCCTTAGCATCCGCTTTTGCCTTAGCTTCAGCTTTTGCTTGAGCATCCGCTTTTGCTTGAGCATCCGCTTTTGCTTGAGCAGCAGCTTTGGCATTAGCAGCAGCTTTGGCATCTGCGGCAGCTTTTGCTTGAGCAGCAGCTTTGGCATCCGCAGCAGCTTTTGCTTGAGCAGCAGCTTTGGCATCTGAGGAAGCTTTTGCTTGAGCAGCAGCTTTGGCATCTGCAGCAGCTTTGGCATCTGCTGCAGCTTTTGCTTGAGCAGCAGCTTTGGCATCCGCAGCAGCTTTGGCATCTGCTTTTGCTTGAGCAGCAGCTTTAGCATCCGCAGCAGCTTTGGCATCCGCAGCAGCTTTGGCATCTGCTTTTGCTTGAGCAGCAGCTTTAGCATCCGCAGCAGCTTTGGCATCAGCTGCTGCTTTAGCATCCGCAGCAGCTTTCGCCTTTGGGTCAACAGTTGGTGTTTTTGATGCGAATCCTTCATGTAAAACATTATTATTAAAACTATCATTAAAAATTTCATAAAAAATAATAATAATAAATAATAAAATTAATAATTCAATCAACATATATTATATATTCTAAAGAAAAAGAATATAGAATATCAATTATAAAAATTTTATTTATGATAAAAATGAAAATTAAAGATTTTCAGTATTGTTAATGTCTATATCAGCGCCTTCTGTAATTTCGTTATATTTTTGTAAACCAATGTCTGATTTTGCTTTTATTTTTTGATTTAGAATATTAATATTATCATTCAATTTAGATAATTTACTATTTATATCATTGATTGTCATGTCTTGGTTACCGGAAACTTTTTGTAATTCTCCAACATTTTTATTATTTTGGTCTGGTAAAGAATTATTTACAGTAATCGCAAAATTTTCACATATTAGATTATTTTTTGAAATAAAAAAAGTATCATTAAAAATTTCATAAAAAATAATTATGGTAAAGAATATGATTAATATTTCAATCAACATATTATATTATCTAAAGAAAAATATTATATATTTATATATAAATAATGACAACTTTAACATCTCCTCTCCCACAAGGAATGGGTTCTTATAATAATAGATCAAATGTAGGCGGATATGTAACTTGGAAAGGTTCTGGAATGTATAGTAATCCTGCGGCGGTTACTTCTGGTAATATTCGTCCTTTAACAAATAAGGATCCCACAAACATCTATCCCACCGGTTTTGGCTTACCAAGACCACAAAAATGGCAATACCGTAAAGGAACAACCACCAATCCGCCAACTCTAATTATAATAACCAACCCCAACGACCCAACCCAATATGTAGAAATAGATCCAAATCGTCAAGTAAGATCTTCAACATCATCTTCCTTAATTAGACAAACCCTTGATTACCCCGGACAGTATTCAGTAAAAGAAAATCCAATTGATGAAACCAATGAAAGAGCTCAACTAGACAAGGACTGTATCAATTGTAAAGGAATAGGTTTAGTAACAAATTATTATCCAGAATACTATTTGACAAACAATCCACTTCCTGTATGTGAAACACCGCAAAATTGCTGTAATGAACAAAGAAAAGCATTACTTCGTGTGCGCCCGGCAAGCACCAATTTGAAAAAGAATTATTACACAACGCTTCAACAATATCGTGAAAACCGTTGTCAAACTTATAACCAACGTATTTTCAATTTCTATTCAGGAACGGAAAACCTTATTAATAATTCCACTGTGGAGAGTTTAACAAAATTCGTGAAACCAGGAAGTCCATATAGCAGTACCAATTTATATGTAGCAAATTGTTATCCAAATACAGGATTAAATGATTTTACGGAAGCAGATCTCATTATATTTGCTTATGAAATCATGAATAGTGATGGAACATTAAGTGACGTCGATATTTCATATTTCAATACATTAAGCATAAAAACAATCGCAGAATATGTTAAATTTTTGAATACATTACCATCAGGAAATTCACAACAAGCAAATCAAGTATTTAAAAATATTATATTGAATCCTTACTTGGGTGTATCACTCAACGGACCAAGTAACCCGAGAGGATGTAAATTGGTTGTTTACAAACCAAGTAATTCTCAATTTGCTGTACAAGGTGGCGTATCTAGTAGTACTCGAACATTGAAACTTGCAGTAACTACGGTTGAGAAGAATGTATATCAAAACAATCTATTAAAAGGCGCAGGATTTTCTACTGTATACGCGAATCCTAGTGGAGTACCATATACTCCACTTATTTACAAAACCAAAACTCCAAAATGTGTACCTAATCCATATTATCCATTTATGTATAAACAACAAGACAATCCAAAGACTTGTTTCAAAAATTCGAATGACTACTTGTCGAAAGCGGTTATAAACCTGGGAAATCTCAGCGCAGGACCTACCGTGGCAAATAATGGTATCAGTACAAATTGGAGTTAAATATGATCATCATCATTTATGGTATCGTTATTATTTTTCAATATTTTTGAAATAATTTCATCCTCCACATCATCGTACTCTGTTTCATGGTGTGTTTTATTGTCAATATCTTCAATCGTTTCAGCAATATAATTAGCACATGGTAAAAAAATATTTATTTTATCAATACATTTATTATATGGAATTTTATATTTTTCACACCACTGTATACATTTAATGATATTGTTTTTTTTAATAGTTTCAATTTTTTCATCACGATTTTTGTTTTTGATCATATATAAAATTAAATCTAATTGTTCTATTTGCGAATGACCTATATTTACATTTGAATCTTCTATTTTATTTATAAAATAATAAGGCAATTTATTATCTATAATAGATTCAATCATTTGACTGCTATTATTTACATTTTCAAGTTGTAATTGTAAATCATTCGCGAGCGCTAAATATTTTATGGAATCGTTCTCAATCCAATATTCATCATTTTGAATAAAATTTTTACAAATAATGATTCGCTCACCATTTACAATATTTGTAGTATTCATTTTTACTATATATATTTTTTCATACAAATTTGTCAATATATACAATATGTCAATCAATGGTTTATAAAATAAATTATTTAGTTTTATCACACAAATACCATTCTTCTTTTGGTAAATGAGAATTCTTTGTAAACATCGAATCATAGTAATGATATATTCATTTGTTTGATCTTCGTTAACATAATTTTTTAATTCAAAAAACATGAAATCAAAAGATTTCTTTTCACTCGAGTTAAAATCATCGTTTGTTATTTCTTGGATTTCACCGTGAAATTTATATATATCATTATAATCCTCGCGTAACATATTCATACATTCTATTGTTGAACTAATGTTTTTTCCATAAAAAAATGTTTTTATCTCACTATTGTTAAAAAAATCCAATATATTAAAATTAATGAGAATTTCCATAAAAATATAAAAAATATTGTTTAATGGTTTCAATTTACTAACTGAATATTTTAACCCAGGTACGTTTGAAAATATGAATTCATATGGATTTGAAATTTTATAAATTAAATCATAATCAATTATATTATCTTTTTTTTGAATCTCATCTATTTGTTTTAAAACTATATTCAAATAATGATATACTGATGATGATACATATGGCTGTAAATCTTCTACACTTGTCGTTTTTATATTGATTGATATTTTATCATTTTTTTTCGGTAATATATAATAATTCATATTGTATTAATAATTCTATTATATATTATCATTATTTTACATTTAAGTCAATTCAGTGAATCATTTTGTTTTTATTTATTCTTCAATTAAAAGTTTTACTTTTTTCTTTTTTAATGCCGACTTTTTTGTTTCTTTTGTTTCTTTTGTTTCCTTGGTTTCACTTGGTTTTATTTCTGTATTTGCGATTGTAGTAATCATTTCAGGCTCTTCTTCTTTTTGTATTGTTTCTATTGGAAGAACACTATTATCAACCTTTAATGTTTCATCTATCTCTATTTTTTCTTCTCCACTCTTTGTTTCAGGTATAAATGTCATTTCTTTTTTTACAATAGATTTTTCTATGTCATCTACAAAATCCAAATTACTTACAGAATCACTTTGTATTGTTTCATTTGTATCATCCAAAATCAAAACTTTATTCAATTTTCTGATTTTTGGTTTCGAATTTGTCATTTTACTCGTAACACTCTTTTTGCTTTTTGCTTTCGTTTCATATATCTTTTCGGTCGCCTTTGATGCTTTCGTCTTTTTACTTGATGATGAATACACTTGCGATGACGACGATTCTGATAAAGAACTAGATTTGTTTGAGCTACGACTTTTCGATTTTCGTTTTTCATTAACGCCTTCTTCAATCAATTCAATCGATATCTTTTCAGCATTGACAGTTGATATCTTCTTGTATATAAAGTAACGATTCAAAAACGATATCTTTTTCTCGTATGAATTCATCGATAACGCGTCACCATATTCATTCTGTTTTAAAGTTGAGCGATTTCGTTTTGCTTCTTCTTCCATCAAAACAAATAATTCATTAAACATACCCGTACCATTGGGTAATCCGTGTTCTTTTGCCTCTTCGCGTGTCAATAATTTAAATCCATAGTTTTCCATGATTCGTTCCATGTAGTCAAAATTCACCAAATATTCAGGAAACATTTTATTTATTGACTCTTGATATACATTTATTTGGTATCCAAGACTGGTCACATCATCCAAGAAATCAGCATCGTCATATTCTTTTCTAACCTCCCATACTTTATTGTCGCCATTGTATATTTCCACGCTTTCACCAGGTTGTTTATTTTTCAACATATTGAAAATACTTTTACCATCATAACAAGTTCCAATAAAATAACCGCCTAATTTTGTACATTCAGCGACATTTCTTATAAAATTCTGAAATGTCACTTGATTTTCAAAGAAATAGTGTAAGGCAAATTGACATGATGAAACATTAAACCCGTCATCTCCTTTTCCGTATTGTTTATAAACACCTTTACCAAGTTTATCCTCATTTTTTGGACCATCCCCAAAAACCGCGCGGGTAATTTGAATTGCCTTGTCACTCAACATTGCCGCACCAGATCTTATATTAGCACCACTATTTCCATTCACAAATAACGCATCTGGGACTGATTTAATCGTTTTCTTGTAATTTAAATATCTTGCGCACGCACCGTCTATACGATTTTCCAAATTATCTTTTGAAATATCTATTCCAAATACAAAAGATAGATTTGCTTTGATCCATTTGGGAAAATCACCACCTTTTCCGCACGCATAATCAATTAATGTATTTCCCTTTTTTGACGCACCGACTATGAGGGATTTTTTTACAAATAAATTATGAAAATCGCGCAATCCAACTGTCAATTGAGATTTCACTCCCGCGCGATTGTAATATACATCTTCATCCACAATTTCCGCCGGAATATGATTACCTGTGCTGATCATTTCCTCTGTGACTGGATTATGAATAGAATACCAATTACTATTAGCAACGTGAAACGCATTCCCAAAATTAGGCATTCCTTGACGCAATTCTTCGGTTTTATCATAACGAACGCGTAATGGAACCCAATTCCATGTTGATTTATTATCCATTTCATACCTGAATTCTACAATTGTATTGTCAGTAAATACTTCTCTTTCCTCGGTAAACATTTGGTATACGCCAGTATCGTCTTTTTCAAGCATAATGTTACATATTCCTGCAAAATTATCAGGCGGACTTGTTGGATAAAATCTTACTGGTAAATATTCTTTTTCATTTTCAAGTCTTGGTCCAGAGTGACTAAAGCTAGGTATTTTATCGTCCAACATATCTTGATAAGGATTTAAAAACCCGTCTTTTCGTTCATTAAAACCACAACGAAGTACTAGTGTCTTGTATTGATTGAGTTGGTTCGTATTATTTGTATTTGTTCCTTCTTGGAATATGGTTGTCACACGGTCAACTCCATTTTCTTTTTCAGTTGTTACCAGAAAATCAATGGTGTTATATTGTGGAGGTTTCCATTTAAAAGAATAATCCCAGGTAATTTTTTTGAGAGGACCAGACTCACCTATTTTATTCGCACCAACTCCCATATTTTCAGGTGTAAAGATCAATCCGTCTGTATTATATTCAAACAATCCCTCTTTTTCTTTTTCTAAAATGGTTTTACATAAATTAAATATCGTAATGGGTCCATTTACATTTTTGATTGACGTAGACGAGCTATAGAATTTTTTACATTCAATGCGTACAGGTGATAAACCTAATTCTTTTTTTACTATTTTTTCTTTTGAATTTTGACTTTGACCGGTAATGACAAAATGCGGTTTCAGCTCCTTAATCAAATTGCTCAAAATAGGTAATCTATATTTTGTCTTTAATTCTTCCTCCGATTTGGGAATAAATCCATATTTTCTTACGTCAACACCATTCTTGAAATAAATATCAAACGCGGCATACAAATTAATAAATTTACCGTTCTTGTCGTGTAAAACGATTTCACCATCCAGTAACGAATGGAATGTATCTACGTTTTCTGTTTCGGCGCCAGTAAATATAAGTTTCATACGATTATTGATCAAATATATTTTTCCCTTTTTTGAGATATACATCATATGACGCTCACCATCCGCTTTTTCAGTGACACAATAATCTTTACAAATACTTATAAAATTGGTGGTGTTTTTATTTACAGGGAGTATATTTTCTAGTTGTAATGTATTTGATGATGGTCCAATAAAATCAGAAGTATAAATACGTTTGTCGGGATTGTAATTTTCTACATGTATCATTTTCATGTATTCGTGTAAAATATCATTTTGTTCAGCATAAGAAATTGGATAATTTGTTCCTTGTAATCCCATTAAAACAAATTTAATTACTTTTCTGATTCCTGCCAATAAAACAGCAGGCGTAGTATATGGTGTTCCTGGACCAACCTGACTATTGTTTACCTCTAATTCAACCTCATAAACCTCAGGATTTTCAAAAACACCTGATTCCGCAGTAGTATACACAGGTTTCATGAATTTTCTACCATTATTGGTAATAATAGTAGTTGAATTTTTGACAATACTTAAATCCACGACAATGGGTATATCCGGGTGTGAAAAACTTACCCGATTTATAAAACGAAACACTTTTTTACTTTTCTCCCAGGATTCAGTCAATGATCGAATAATTGGATTGGATGTTCGCATGCGTTCTTCTGTTTGATAAGATACTCTAAAGTTGAAATCGTCGAAATTCACCGGAAAATAACTGTCTTTTTCTGTTTTATAGAGGGATTTTTTATGAAACTCGACATTATTTCCCGAATAATAATCCGATTTTAATATTTTATTCAAATCATTATGCTTACAATATTCTTGAATCACTTGAAAACCTCGAATTTCAGTTCTTATATTGTTTGATAATTTGAAAGTTCCGGTAACCGGATCCAAAAATTCAGTCTGTATTCGCATCATATAGGCGCCTTCTTCATTCGCACTTGAAAATCCTAGAGATTTCAATTTTTGAATCACATTGTTATAATCAATTTTGGTCAATGGTTTGATTCCTCGCGTACCAAAACGCACTTCCAATTCATGATTCATATCAATCTGTTTTTCATACGGTTTATTTTCCATAAATTTTTCAACCATTTTTTCAAATAGAATTTGCGGAGATTGTGTAGATGTCGCAGGTGATGACTTTTGCGTAGTGCTGTATTTTCCAGTTTTGTAACTTGTTTTTGTCATACTATTTGACATCATATTTTCAGAATTACTACTTTTCCGTTGTTCTAAATTTGAATCTACAATTGTTGTCATATACTATATTAACACATATTTTTTATATTATAATCAATTTTTATAAAATATATTTTATAAAAATCTAAAAATCCAAAATCAAACACAAATTATAAAATATTCAAAACAATTTGCTCATACAATTCATTTTTGGTTTTCTTTTTATCACCACCTCCTGGTTTCATTGTTTCTAAACCTAATTTTTCAGACAATATAACCAATTCATCTGATGTGTATGACCCCACTGCTTTCAACGGTTTTTCAATGCTTTCCCATTTGAAAAATGTATTACGATAATAATCTGTTTGTTCTTTCGTAGCACCATGTTCATAACAATATTTACCGTCCGACATTTCGTGTACCACATGTATTGGTGATTCCTCATCAAAAATCAACTCGAAACATTTACGTTTTTGAATATACAAAATATTCAAGTTAGACGCTACACATAGAGCAATAAAGGTCTTCATACTGATACGCTCACGATTCACCAACTCGTCTTCTACATCTTCCTTTATGTTTTTTATTTTTTTCACTTTTAATTCTTGTTTGTTTTGTCTTAAAACATCAACACATTTAATTTTTTCTTTCTTTTCATTGGTATAACTAGATATATCCGGGTATTCATAGGCGTCAAACCCGTTTTTAATAATAAAAAAACACCAATATAACTGGTCCTTTTGAGTTGGATAAAAAAATTTATCCTTTTCTTTTTTCATAATGATTTCTTTTTTTTCTTGAGGTCTTTCATTACATGTCGTAATTTGATGTTTTTTGTTCTTTCCACTAGCCATCCGGAATTTCAGTGATTGTACCAATACCCTATTAGATAACATATAATCTTGTAAATTTTTAATTACATCATTATAATTTGTCTTTTGTGATGAGGTTTTATATGGTTGTCTATTGTTCTGATAATTATTACGATAATTATTATAATTGTTTAGATTATTATACATTCTTATTTTTATTTGTCTTACTACTATCTTTTATATCTTTATCTTTATTATCTTTTACAAAATATATATTTTTATATTCTTGTATTCGCGTTTCAAATTCATTTAAATTCGTTTCTTGTGTATTCACATAACTAATATATTCTTTTAATTTTTCAATCACCTCTTTTTTTAAATCCGTCATATTTATTAAAACTCCATATTTGTTTTCATTCAAGGTAATATTTTTATAACTACTCAATATTCGTAATACTTCGATTTGATTAAATTTTGGCATGGATTCTATTTTTTCACGAATGCTATTCAATTCTTGACTGTTAAATGAGTCTTCTTCATCATCACTTTCATTTTCTACAGAATCTAAATTATAAATGGGATCTTGAGGATTCAATATATAACTTCCAGTAAGTGGATTGGAAATATTTTCTTCTACGCAAAAAAAATCTGTCATATTAAGTCTATAACTAATATATCAGAATTTGTTTAAATCTTTTTACAATTTGATAATTTTACACCACTAAACATTTAAAACGCCGATTATTTTAATTTACAAAAGGAGGGTGATTTATATAAATTTCATCATTTGATGTATTTTTCATATCTAAAATAGACGGTATTAAATCTTTATTTAATTCTGGAACATTTGTAAAATATTTTTTATGTAAGTACGTACATTCAAATACATTTGGAATAATAACTCCATTATGATTTCTAACACCACAACAATTATTTCCGTGAAAGTGAATTAAATAATGATTTTTATTTATTTTATCAAATACATCTATTTCCGCATCAGTAAATGGATTGTGAAATTCCATTACGATTTGTTCAAATTTATTCATTTGATCATCACTTAAACTTTTAATCCAAGGTATTTCACCTCCTTCTATATCCATCTTTACAAAAATACACTCATTAACATCTATAATATCGTGTATATTTGTAACATGTTCGTTATTTTCAAACCCAATATTTTTTTTAATAAATGTAATATTACTATTTTCCTTTGGTAAATTATTTATTGTTCCATCAAAAGCAAATGTTTGTATATTTGGATATTTATCTATAAATCCTTCTTCAAAAGATATATCGTCGTTTATACCACCAGCAAGAAATATTGTATAATTTACATTAGGTATTTCAGCAATAATATATCCACCATCATAATCTTTTCCTAAACGCAATTTTGTAAAAGGACATTTATAAACTGTTAAAACCGACGGGTCCATTATATTATATTATATTATATTATATTTATATTATATTTATATTATATTTATATTTATATTATAATATGAAATAAAAACACGTTTTAAATGTCTATTGGTGTATAATACTCTATTAAATATGAAAGAATTGGAAGAAAAGTCGAATAATAACACCAAATTGTTCCAACATATTTGGGGGTGTATATAAATAAACTTGTTACATAAGTTATAATCGCAATGAATGCTACAAATAATCCAATTTTAAAATTAGTAAGCCCGTATATGAACAATCCACACACCGTAATTAAATAAATAAAATATATCATTGTACTATATTTCAAAAGATTCCAATTCCATACAAGATGGTTTTCTTTACCTTTTAAAGTACATTGTAATTTTTTGTCTTTTACAAAAGGTATTGAGTATGGAATGATTACGCACAAATATACTAACATAAATGACAATATTATATTTTGGTGTTTTGGATTGAATAATAAAATGATGATTCCTAAAACAATTGGTTGACTATTATTCAATAACATGCCCAAGAATGAAATCATTCTATTATAATCATCACATACTTGATGTCTCCAAAGAAGAAAATCTATAAACTGCATGAAACTTATATAGATGAAATAATAACCAATTATTTTATTATTGATGTTATCCAAAGATATCAATAATAATGATCCTATTATACCAATGAAAAATGATACTATGCTCGATGTTTCTGAAAAACACATATTTTTATCCTATAATATAAATATATAATTATTTGTTGTTACAGCCATTAATTTTATGATGAAAGGAAAAATCTAAATAATAATAAATTGAATCGATTTAAATACTATTTTAGTTCTATCACTATAGTCAATATATATATGAATTTACCAATATATGTGAAAAGAGGAGTTAATCTTTGTATTGCGAGTTGGGGGAGTTTGGGATTTTACCGAGGAATTCGTGATTATAATTACGATAATAAAATAAAAATGGATTCATATAAAAAAGATATGAATTATTATGAATACAAAAAAGAACAATATAAAAAAGATAAAATAAAATATCCAACCATGGATTTTTATGAACCAAAACAACCATTGAAACCAAATTATTTTTATTTAACCAGTTTTAGTCATGGAATTTTTGGTTCATGTTTATATGTTTTTCCAATGAGTATGCCGGTTTGTTTTGTAAAGGAACTGTATAGAATAGAAATAAATTTACGTGGAGTAGATGATGAAAAAAATACCGCATTTTATAATAAATTAATTTTTTAGTTTTCTAGGTATCTAGTTATAATTCATATTATCTCCTAAAAATTCCACCACATTTATAATAACAAATAATTTAGTTAAATTCTGAAATATGTTATTGTTGCGATTTTCAGCACAAAGTTCGTTATAATTCTTTTTCAAACAAAGTGCCTCTTTAAAATTCGCAATGTCGCGTTGTTGTTCTTTGAAACGACTCATAAATTCAAGTTGCGATGGATTTAAATCGTTTTTGAAATCAGGTTTATTCAAAAGACACACCAAACTTTTTTTGGTTTGAAATGAAAATTTATGAAAATCCAATCGTATTATAGATTCTGAATATTTTTCATCGATAAATAAATATTTTAAAGACAATGGTAATTCGGGTAATACCTCCATTTCATTATTCATCATTGTTAATAGTTCTAATTTTTCTGGAAGTTTGGGTAATTTTTTTAATTTATTATTGTAAATACACAATCGTGTTAAATTGACGGGAAGTGGTTCCTCCAATTCATCAATTATATTATTTTGACAACTAATTGATTGCAAATTCGGAAATTCTTTTAAAGAAAATTTACCAGTCAATTTATTATTTCCAATATACAATTCAAGTGTATCACGTTTCTCATCATTTGTCATTTTTGATATATGATTTTCAAAATCTTTATTTGTAATACCCTTTCCTTCCAAAATAACTTTTTCCGGGTACTTCATCGAAAAGATATAATCCAACATTTTTTACTTTTCTTTTTACTTTTATTCTTACTTGTATATTTATATTTTATGAAAACAACAAAATAAAAAAGATTTTTCAATTTTTTATTTTGAATTCAGATAATTTAATCCTCAATTACCAATTTAGGTTTGCGATTGGTATAATCTTTTTTTGGTTCAACAACATCACCAATAATTGATACATATTTATCATTCAACTCAAATCGTTGACCAATCACCCTGACAATAAATTTATCGTTTTCTTTAATACTGGTAAAATATTTATTCATGTAATTTTGGTCTCGCATGATAAATACTACAATTGGCGATGGTGTTTCTTCATCACTTTCTGCGCGAATACCAGCCTTGGTAATATTTCGGGCAACACAAGGGATCAACATTCCTTCTACTGGAGAACATATATAACATTCAAATACCACCTCGAATTTTACTTGAACACCTTGTATTAATCCACTTGAATGAGTAATAATTTTACAAGACCCGCTTTTCACGTAACCTTCTACAATACATTTTCCTTCAAAATGAATGATAATGGCTTTTTCTAATGTTTCTTTAATATTTTTTCCAATGGTAACAATAGGCAACACAACACTTCGAGTAATCACTGAACGAGTATAAATACTACTATGTCTTATTTCTTTTTTCTTAAACACTTTCTTAGTTGTTTCCGTTTTTTGTATCTGTGTTTCGGTTTCTTGAAATGTGGGTTGTTCAACAGTTTCCATACTTATTATATTGTAATACAATTTTTTTAATTGTTTTTCAATTTTAATTTATAAATTATTCAATTTGGCATTTTCCATACAAAAAAACCATGTTTTACCATCTTTTTTATCTTTATTATACTTTCTAAACATCATTTCTTGTAACGAACATAATTCCGCCTGAACAATTCCCTTAGTGTTTTCCTTATTGTATTTTTCAAATCCAAAAATATCATTTAATATTTTGATTTTACGATCTTTACCAGCTTCGTCGCAGCGTGCACCCGCGTTTCTTTTCAAAGTTGTGTATTTATATTTAAATACCAAATATTTATGTTTATTTTCGTAATCAATAAAACCGATCAAATCTGCCATATTTAATACAGGTGCGCTCGAATCGTATGCCGCCTCAACCTCAATGACATCTTCTGGTTGTGCGTGTTTCCATTTTCGATCAACATAAATCATGATTTGTTTTTTAACACTTGTATACAATATAATGGCACTTACATTTCGTGTTTCAATGATTTTCTTATCCAAATACTTTTTAATACTCATTTCAAAATCATTCAAGACATCTACATTTGCCGAATAAATACTATTTAATAATTCCACCTTTTCATCAAATAACAGCATGTCAACAATGTGTTCTATCAGCATTTCCAACGCATCGCCTTCGCCAAGAATATTTTCCTTCATTAATTTCTTAAAAGTAATACCACAATGTTTATACCAATTGTCGTCACCACGAGGGACTTTTTCATCACCCCGCATAAAATGTATGGTCATATTATAATTATCTTGCATTTCATAAATTAATTTATTAGACACCACAGTATCAACCTCGCGGACATTATCTATTTTTTGTTTTACTTTATCTTCGTTTCCGGTAACAAATGGTTTTACATCAAATTTTATCATTTGATGTTTATAAGATACTGGTTTAGATCTTTCATCAATAGAAATATGTTTATTTTTCAATTCACTTGGCTGAAACAAATAATAATCGCCAATATTTACTAAATAACCAGTTCTTCCGTATCTATCTGTAATTGTATCTTCTTCTATTAATTGAGTTAACGCAGCATAAATTTGTAGGATTGGATACGGTTTGGGAATATTTATCAATTGAATTAGCTCGCGCTTCTTGTAAAAAAATCTTTCTCTCATCAACATTTTTATTTTTTGTATTATTTTGTCAGAATTTACAAAAATAAATGATTCATTATAAGAATTCATATTTACATTTATATTTTCCTTATCTGGATAACATTTGTAATCACAACTTTCCATATAATCGCATTCCGCTGAATATGGTATATCTCCAATTTTGAAATGTTTCAACACTTTTCCATCCGATAATATTTGTGTAATATTTTGATTTTCCTCTATTTTTTCAAAATTTTCTTGTATAAAATTTGTTTGATCATGATGAATAATACAGTCAACAGCAGTTTCTTTTAAAACACGACTTACTTTACCCATTTGTACCGCCTTATATTCAGCACCACGATATACATACAAATCCGCGGATTCTTCCTCCTGATCTTCTAAAATCGTCCCATACATAAATAATTCTACATTTCTTTTCTCAAATTCCAAATCTTTATGACTTGAATTACGCACGGCACGTCCAATAATTTGTTCTATACGATTCATATTATACCAAGGATCCATGATGTGAACTTGTCTGATACATTTCAAATCGATACCTTCTGACCCCGCACGTGATATCAATACAACCTTAACACGATTTCCATTAATATTATCACTATTTGTAAGCGCCTTTACTTCATAGTCATTATCAGGTGATAATCTAGGATCACCTGTAATCATCGAATAACGTGCTGGTTGAAAATCCTCACCACGCACTGGTTTCATGGTGCGCGAATCTATCAATTCACTTGGTCTATGTTTGAACAAGGATTTACCGGTTTTACTAAATCTTGAAAACCCCATTTCCTCCAATGCTAACGCAAGAGGTATCAACGATCCATCCAACATTGCCGAATATACTAGAATAATTCCTTCTCCTGCAATAATACTTTGACATATATTCTTTATTTTTGAGCTATACTTACCTATTTGATCAGCTGAAAAAAGAGCACCATACTTGGATAAAATATGTGGTTTATATTCAAAAGATCCTTTTTCAAATGGCTTTTTACTATCAACAAAATTCATAACACGTCTCAATCCACCTGCGCCTGTTATATCAGAAGTATTTATAAATATATTTTTTGATCCTTTTGATGACTTAGAAGAAGACTCGGAAGAAGACTCATAAGATGATGCTGATGACTCACTCAATCCTCCACTCATGCTCGACGAAGACCTGCTACTTGCGCTACTACCCGAGGGAATTTTAAATGTCGTAGGAAAATTTTCTCCATCAGTACTAGATTCTTCAGACGAAACTATGTTTGTTGGAATAACTTCCCCGTTCAAACTTTGGGACGATGCGGCGAACGCCTCACCGGATGATGACGATGGTTTTTCTACTGGTTTATAATCAAATTGTGTTACACTTGGTTCATCCGATAGTTTTTTAACAATGACAATATCATTTAATGTTTCGGATGATTCTTCTTCCTCATCTTCTTCTTCATCTCCACTAGTTGATGAAGACTCTTCTTCACTTTCACTACCAGATGATGAGAGAGAAGACTCCGTTTTCGCTTTTTCAGTTCTTTTGTATTCAGTGAGCGGCGGTTCTTCACTGCTTTCGTCACTCACCGACGAATAATCACTGATAGACATCACCTCATTTCCGAGTTCTTCCAAACCCTCAATCGGGTATATAATGTTGAGCGCATCTAAAGGTAACATTAATAAATTATAACCAAAACTTTCCATCTCATCAAACGTAGGCATATTACGAACCGCGCCAGTTTTGGTCGTAATGGAAATCTTTTTATTACGCAAATGATTTATAATATAGCGATACCCGTATGACTGGTATGACCCAATTTTCGTTAAATAAATATCCAAAAATTTCATCATTTTGTCTGGTTTTATTAATTTACCATTCATTTGATATTTGGGATATTTCATGACATCTAATTTCATTTCACTTTTATTCCAAAAAGAATGTTTCGGCGAAAAAGTCGACGGATAAATTCGAAATGGAAACGTATATGGATTATTTCCCCTTACAAAAGAAATGTAACCAGTCGCCTTTCTGATTAATAATTCTTTCCCAATTTCTTCACCCGATTCGTTTTTTCTAAAGTTTCCATCCGCATCAAAAATATCGCGAATTTCTATCACTGCTCGGCGGTCATTCATATTCATCAAATTCAATAACCAAATGATTTCCTTGTAGGTATTGTACATGGGCGTTGCCGACAATAACAACAAACGCATATTTTCCGCGGATGAAACCAATTGTAATAATTTTTCCGCCACTATTTTATTCTCACAATCGCTCGACATGCGCACATTGTGAATTTCATCTATAATAATCAAGCGCCCATCAAATTCATTGCGTAAATTGCGCCTTCTTCTCCGTATTCGCTCTTTTTCGCTTTTCACATCCACCTGAAGTTGTTGTACTTTTTCAATATAATTCGCAAATTCAATATACCCCATAAAAGAATACGCAGAATTTATCAACACTTTTATTTGACTCACTACTTTTTCTTTGGTCAACCCTTTCATATTCATAGGATTAATTTCCCTTAATAATTTGTTTCCTGTACAAGAACGAATATTCCATAATCCATCTACTAATTTCATTTTTCTTTCATCAAACAATTGTAACTTGAAATTGTCTTGAACATTCGGTGACGCCACAATAATTATTTTTTTACTAATACCCATTTGATTTAAATAGTCTCGCATTTCTTCGGCAACACCAATCGCAGTGCAAGTTTTGCCGGTACCTAAACCCTGGTACAATAACATACTATTATAAGGTGTATTAAAAGACATAAAATTTTTTATAAATATTTGATGCGGAGCCAATTCAAAGTCTGCGTTGTTTAATATTTCGGAATGTTTTTTGACATCATATATTTCTCCATTGTAACTATTATCTCTAAATTCCTTCTTTTCAGCAATCTTGATAATAAAATTAGGATCATCCAAACTGGGATATAAATTCGGATGTTGATCCGGATTTTCTCTCAACACCTCGCTTTCGATTAACTCTTTTTTTAATAAAAATTTATTACATTCTTTGTCATATGGATCATCCAGACAACTTTCATTATATTCATTTTTTAAATCTAAATCCAAATGAATCTTTTCTTTCAATGGCACAGATAATGGTTGCGAAATACTTGATTCTATATTTGAAGTTGTCAAAGAGGTCGCACTACCAGTATCACTATTCATATTTTCAGACTTGGAATCATTCATTTTTGATATATCTTATATATTATGAATATAATCTATATTCTTGTAATACCTTATTTATATTTGTAATTAACCTTTTTTTTTCTAAATTATACGGTCGAATACATTCTAAACATTCATCTATTGTTTTCCACTCTAATTTGCTCACCTCAGACCTTTGAAAATTTTCATGACATATTTCATCATTATCATTCATATAAGCCAAATAATACTTGTGCTTATAACATTTATGATTTGATCCAATAAAGGTCTCCTCAAACGGCAATAAATTTTCAATCACCTGTAAATTTTTACTTAAATATCCGGTTTCTTCTTCAAATTCTCGCAACGCACAATCCAAATCTTTTTCCTGAATATTTCGCCGCCCTTTAGGAAATTCCCATTCCGTTTCCATCCATTGAGTATGACTATTTTCAATGATTTCATTTAAATTAATCTTTTTATCATCCACTAAAATTCCATTTTTTATGATTTCAAATTTTTTTTTGGACATGATTTCTTCATTTTTATATTGATTTTTACCACATTCTCCCCACATTAATTTCCACAAATGTTCAAATGTTTCCTTTGAAATTCGTTCTTTTTCACTAACAGACATTTCATTTACGATTTGTTGAATTTGATGAATATTATAACATACATATTTACCTCTCACAAAATCAATATATCCAAAACTGTCCTTTCTCCGTATCATTAAAAATTGTAATCCTTTAGGGCTGTGTCTAAATACAACCATACCGTAACTCGTAATAGGTAATTTACAATGATGAAAAGAATGACCTGGTTTTCCACAATTGTTACAAACATTATTATTATTATTCATATATATTCAATATTACTATTCATAAAAATATATGTTTAAACAATTATCTTATTATATTAATTTATTTTAACGAATGGTATTAGATCCGAAAGTATGGGGTCCTCATTACTGGTTTTTCCTCCATACAATATCCATGTCTTACCCATTAAGACCCAATAGTGTGACTAAAAAAAAATATTATGAATTCATACAAAATCTTCCCTTATTTATACCGGTTGAAAACATTGCTGGTGAATTTAGTAAATTATTGGATCAATACCCAATTACACCCTATCTAGACTCGCGTGATTCTTTTATTCGCTGGGTTTGGTTCATACACAACAAAATCAATGAAAAACTGGAAAAAAACAAAATTTCGTTGAATAAATTTTACGAATTATATTATGAAGAATACAAACCCAAAGATATTAAAAACCGAGAAATGAATCGATTAAAAAATAAACTCATTTATTTATGTTTAGTCATCTTCTTTGTAGCAATGATTGTCTATTTGTACAATAAATAATATATCTTTGTAATATAAGAATAATAATTAAATGACAACAAGAAAACATAAAAAAAAGATTAAGGAGAGAACCAGAAAAAACGCAACCAGGAAAAAATACGGGGGAAAAGTCTTTGAAAGCGGTGGTTACGGTTGTTTGTTTAGTCCTCCATTGAAATGTAAAAATATATCAAACATGAATCTCCTCGAGGGAACATATGTGACAAAACTGATGAAGAAAAAATACGCAAAACAAGAATATGACGAAATTTCAAAATTTGAAAAAATACTAAAAAATATTCCAAATTATGAGGACTATTTTCTTGTAAAAAATTTCGAATTATGTATTCCTGAAAAATTAACAAAAGAAGATTTAATTCATTTTAATGAAAATTGTAGCGCTCTCTCAAATGATGAATTAAATAAAAAAAATATTAATGAAAAAATACATGAATTCGAAGCAATACAAATGCCTTTTGGTGGTATTGATATTTTTGATTATGTCTATAAGATACGTTTCGATAATTCAAAAATGATACAATTAAATCAAACCTTAATAAATTTATTGAAAAATGGTATTGTTAAGATGAATGAATTGGGTGTATATCATGGGGATATAAAAGACAGTAATGTATTAATAAGTAAAAAAAATAATAGTATACGTGCACGTTTAATTGATTGGGGATTATCAAAAATATACAAAGGGGAAGAAAAAATACCAGATGTGTTTTCAAATCGTCCATTTCAATATAATCTTCCATTTTCATGTATTTTATTATCAAGACATTTTAGAGAAACATGTGTTAATTTTTTAAACACGACACCTAATCCTTCACATTCAGAATTGAAAGAATTTATTCACAATTATTTAAAAACAAAACGTCATTTTTCAAAACATTTAATTCATATTCATAGATCTATTCAAGTTTTATTTAAAAAGGAATTCTTTATTCATAAACATTCAGGTAAGTCATTTGATATAAAATATGCCTATGAATACATATGTAATTATCTATTGAAAATATTGGAAAAATATATTAAGAACGGTACATTTCATGTGATGGAATATTTCAAACAAGTATATTTAAAAAATCTTGATGTATGGGGATTTGTTTCCATTTATACTTATTTTATTGATTACATAACAAATAAAAACAGAAAATATGGTATAAAACATTTTAAGTCAGCTCAATTAAAATTAGTAAATAAAGTAAAAGACGCATACTCATTATTGTTAAATTCACCCGACAAAGCTGTTGATATTAATTCTTTAGTTAAAATTTTAAATGATTTGAATCCTTTATTTAATGACTCATTGAGAGAAGAATTTAAACCTAAAGAAAAAAGTATTTTTAAATTATTTGATTATATTAGTGGTAATAAAATGAACCATTCTGAAGTTATTTCTGAAAACAATAAATCAAAAATTGTATCTAGTAAAAAAAATACCTCGAAAAATACGACAAAAAAAAGAATGATGACACATAAAAATTAAAATGTGTATACTTATATTTTTTTATAGTAAATATATAAGTATAATAATGAAACTAGAATTAGTCATATTTGGGATAACTGCGTTTCTTATATTCAACACTTATCACAATGGAAAATACCTGAAACTTATCATGTCCTACAAAAAATATTATACCATGGCATTTATAGCTATACTCGGAATTTCTTTTTATTTACTAGTGAAACGAAATCCGTCCAAATGTAAAAATATTCTTTTACACGCAAATAATATGATTAAATACATGCCAATTGACAAATCATCTATGGATATGATATCACCTATTATTGATTTCACTAATATTGATAATAACGAAGAGGGTGTTGGCGGCTCATTCATGGGAAATTTAAACGCAACCAATCCTAGAAATCCGTATGAAAGAAAAATACTACAATCTGGCGGTGCGACAGGTGTCCCTGGTAAGGCAACAAAACGCTCCGTGAGTGAAACCAAGAAAAAATATGTCGCATCTTGTCAAAATTGGAAATGTGGAAACTGTAAACAACAATTGAGTGCCTGGTTTGAAGTAGATCATGTAGTCCGACTTGAGCACGGTGGTAGTAATGAAGTTCAAAATTTGATTGCTTTGTGTCGAGAATGCCATGGACAAAAAACTGCTATGGAAAATATGTAAAAATACCATATTTCGCGATTTTTAATCGTAGTCTTTCATATTTTCTACGCTTTTCGATTGACTAATGTTATCATCATTCGAAAACAAATTATATAATATATAAATTCCTAAATAGACTACCATATAGGTCATGATTGTATATATAAAAGGGTCATTGTTCATTATTGAATATATTTACCTTTCAAATGAATATATTATATTTATAACGATTACTTTAAATAAATATTTTTATTATTATATTTATAAATATTTATAATATAATCATAATATAACATGGATAAAGTAAAAAAAAGTAATAAATTCGAAGAAAAAAGTTTTAATAGTTTTTTTAATGACCGATTATGTTGGTTGAATGATTTGATGGGTCCTACACTAACAAAAATATTTTTAGTATTACTTATTTTATTTATACTAATATTGGTTGGTTTGTACGGCGATATAAATGATAAAAGCTCAGCATCGGTGCTTATCACTTGTTTTTTGATTACTATATTATCATTGGGATTATTTTTTTCTTTTTTTAGTACAATTAAAACAATTTATAAAAATATAAGATTATTCATTCTGATTATTTTCATTTGTATCATGATTTATTATTTTACAACAATCTCCAATTCTGAATTAAAAAAGAACGCATCTTATTTATTTCCAATTTTTTTAATCATTGGTTTTATCTTATTATATTTCAACATATACCATACATTTGATTATAAAGAATTACTAAGTAGATATACTTATAAACCTCCTGATTTTATAATAAACAAAAATATTAGTTCTATTATTATTTATATTTGTCTATGTGTCTTTTTATTTATTCTTTATAATTCAAATGTAGGTAAATATGCTTTAAAATCTTATAATGATACATTTGGAACTAACTTGAAAATAAATTTTGGTCTCATCATAATGTTTATTGTATCTACATTAATCATCGGTTTTATTTGTTTAGTCATGTCAATATTTACTGAGCAAGAAATACCAGAAAGTTTAAGATTATTATTAAATAAATCTACAATATTATACTGGTCCGGATTTTTTGCTTTGCTAGCAATTTTTATATGGATTTTTATGACTTTATCCGCATATTCCAATACAGGTAGTGGTGTTGCTAATTTTCTAATAAATGCTTTTTTTATTGTTATTATTCTTGGAATTTTTTTTAGATTTTTAACGTCTACAGAATTATATAATAAAAACCCATTATTGCGATTAATTGTGAATAGTATTTTTTATATACCATGTTTGTTTTATTCTTTATTTGAAGGTATCTATAATTTATTGTTAAAATTGTACGGTTTTACAAAAATGATACCAAGCATGCCTGGAATGCCCGGAACGACCAGAACAACACAAAAGGCACAAGCTGAAAGTTATTTCTGGGTATTGATTTTTGTATTAATTTTATATTTTATATATTATGTTGCTTACCCATATTTTACATATCAAAACGAAACCCAAAACGGAATGTTACTTGTAAATAAACCAATTAGCATACATAATCAAACAACATTAGCCAGTTATCAAACACTTCATGGAAGTGAAAAATTCGACTATCAATATGGTCTTTCTTTTTGGTTATATTTAGATTCTGAAAATCCTAGTATTAATTTAGCAGGTAATAAATATACTTCTGTTATTCATTATGGTGATAAATTTAATTTAGTATATAACGTGAAATTAAATACGATGCGACTAATTACAAAAAATAACGGAAACAGTAAAAATATTTTAGATGATGAAGGTAACACGATATTGTTTGAAAAACCCAACATTTTACTACAAAAATGGAATAATATAATTATCAATTATAACGGAGGAACTTTAGATATTTTTTACAATGGTTTGTTAGAAAAATCAAAATTACAAATCGTGCCATTTATGGAATATGATAGTTTAATCGTTGGTAAAGATAAGGGTATTTTCGGAAGAATATGTAATGTAAATTATTTCAAAGAGACGTTAATAAGCTCGCAAATTTATAGTTTATATAATTCGTTAAAAAATAAGGATCCTCCAATAGTATCACATATTAATAAAACAGTGATGGATATTTCTACGTATACAATACAACCTATATCATCATTTATAACAAGTGACCCAGATTATGACTCAAATTTACCTTCTGGAGATGAATTAAATGATGAAGATGATAGTAGTAATATTAAAAACGATCCAAAAAATATTTCTAATTTCAATCCTGACTATTTATCTTTAAAATGGTATTTTAAGGCAAATAAAGATAATCAAAATGTCTAATCTCTAATTTAATTTAGAAATTTAATTTAGAAATTTTATATTGTCAAAATAAAAATATACAATATAAAATATAATTTCTATTATATTATATATTATGGATTTTAAGTTTGTACTTATTATAATCATATTGATTTTATTTTTATATTTTGTGTTGAATTATATTTATTCAACAACCAGTGTCACTACAAGTATTGTTTCCGGCACAACTATGCAAACAATTGATGCCGCTAAATTATCAAGCAGTAAATCCGGTATTAAATCTAGTAATTTCACTTATTCTATATGGTTTTATATAGATGATTGGAACTATAATTATGGAAAAGAAAAGGTATTATTTGGTAGAGTAGGTGAATTAACTTCATCACCAGGAGCAAATGGATCATATGGAAAAGAGCCATGTCCAATGGTTACTTTTGGTGGAATTGAAAACAATTTAAATGTAATAATGAGTGTATATTCCGGAACGGGAACATCAAGTAGCATAACACACACATGTAATGTATCCAATATACCAATACAAGCCTGGTGTAATTTATTAATTAGTGTTTATGGAAGAACTTTAGACATTTATTTAGACGGAAAATTGGTAAATACTTGTGTATTACCCGGAACCGCGAAAATAAATGAAAATGCTAATGTTTACATTACACCAGTAGGTGGCTTTTCTGGATGGACATCAAAATTTGAATATTATCCTAATGCGACTGATCCACAGACTGCTTGGAATATTTATCAAAAAGGTTATAGCAAAAGTATATTTGATAGTATTTTTGGAACAAGTTTCAGAGTAAAATTTTCTACGGTTGATAGTAGTGGAACAGAAACAAGTAGTTACACTATTTAATTTCTAATTTACTTTTAATTTATCTCAAATATAAATAAATAATTTAGTAATAATAGCATTTTCTTTTGTATTATATATATAAGACAAAATGGACAAAACAACTTCATCAGCATGGAACCCACTTGATAATACTGCCGGTAGAGGAAGTGGTATTAAAGATTTTTTAAATTCAAATAGTATTATTGCTCGTGTATCCTTTTTGCTTTTATTTATTTTAATTTTTGTCATTGTTTTAAAATTGTCAATTGCGTTATTATCTCGAATCATGACAAATATAAATAATAATCCAAAATTAATAAATGGTATGATTGATGCGAAACAATTAGTCATTATTCCACAGGACCCATCGTCTAAAAATTCAATGACAATTAATCGCTCTATAAATGGACCAAATGGAATTGAATTCACATGGTCTGTATGGTTTTTTATTAATGATTTAACATATAATTCAGGAAAATACAAACATATATTTAGTAAAGGAAATAATATGACAACTTCTGTTGATACAAAAGGTTTGAATTTCCCCAACAACGCACCTGGCATGTATATTTATCCAAATACAAATGATTTGTTGATTGTTATGAATACTTATGAAACTATAAATCAAGAAATTACTATCAGTGATATTCCAATTGGTAAATGGGTAAATGTCATTCTTCGTTGTCGTAATAAAACTTTAGATGTTTATATCAATGGAACCATCACTAAAAGTGTAAATCTAAACGGCGTACCAAAACAAAATTATGGCGATGTATTTGTAGCGATGAATGGTGGTTTTGATGGTTACATTTCAGATTTGCGTTATTATGATTATTCACTTGGATTAAGTGAAATCAGTGGTTTAACTTTTATGGGTCCAAATCTTGAAATGAGTAGTTCAAATTCAGCATCTTTATTATTAAAATCACCAGATTATTTATCATTAAGATGGTATTTCTACGGTTCTAATGGAACAAACTAATTATTTTCCCTTGTCAAAATAAAATACAATCATAAATTTATATTTATAGTATCAAATAAATATAAATATGTCGTGTTTAGGAAAAAAATATAATCCAGTACCAACAAAAGAATGGTATCGTTTTGAAAATCAGTGTGTATATAATACACAGTCTTTGGGTAGTGTTCTTAAAAATAAAAAACTTGCCGAAGAAATTTCAGTATTAAACAAAGGAAATATACTTCAATATAAAAAAAATAGTTCAAATCTTACTAAAAAACAGGTGTATGCGCAAATGGCGCGAGGTATGTGGACAAATAGGACAACAAATTGGGCTACCCAAAGTGATACCTATACAAATCCCAATACTAAAAGTCTGAAAAGAGTCAATTACACTGAAATTATTGTAAATCCAGTAACTGCCAGCGGTAATTTTATAACAGAAGATGGAATTATTTGTCCCGCGACTAATTTAACCCCCGATTTAGATGCTACGATAGTGATTCCTGATGGCGGTAGCTTGATATGTAATATTACGGAAAATCAATGTACAGGACAAGTATATAAAGTGACACAAAAAAATAATTGTAACCCACTTTCAGCGTCTGATGTTCCAGGACCCACTAGTGCGGCTTTATGTTATAATAGTGCTTTACCTACTTATTATCCTAGAGTAAAGCGTACGTATGGAACAGCCGGTGATAAATGGCCTCAAGGAGCTAAACTTATTTTTCCTGCATGATTACATTCGCAAATTTGGATTCACGCATATTTCACTCGTTGGAAAAATATCTCCAGACATGCATGTATCATTTTCGCCCACGTCAATACAACTTCTGAATCCGCGGTCTTCGCCTATATAGCACCATCCTGATTTACTAGACGATTTACTTTTTTGTATACTACTATAAGAATCATCAGCACCATATCCAGGCTCCGGAGTATAATTAGGTGTTGCCTGATTCAGAGCTTGGTTTAGGTTGTCTTTATTTGTTTCACCGTCTTGGGATTGTGATGTAGGTAATGTCGCATGAGGTATAGAAGATACAGATGACGGGTTTTGATCTTTTGTATGAATACCGTGATCATCTTCCATATGTTGTTCAATATCACTTGTTGACGATGATCCAGAAGAATGAAACCGATTTTTAATTGATTCAAAAATTTCTTTAATTTTATGATGAATATTTTCAAAAATATTTTCACCTCCAGTATAATGTTTATATACCATAAATACAACAATACTAAAAATAATAAACCCAATAATAACCAACGCCCAATTCATGGATGATGAATCATCAGTTGGAAAATCTGTTAATGTTCCTAAACTATTTTTATCCAACATTTCTGAAATCGGATTTGTCATGATTGATTTTTCTGCGCCACTATTCATGTTTAGCTATAATAAAAATAAATATATTAAATTTTTATTATATACACATTTTTTTACATAAACTTCTTTATTATCAATCAAGTTATTTGAATGTCATTAAATACAAAAACTGATTCACATCCGAAAGCATTTCATCCCTAATATTCAACAAATCACTATTGGTCATACCACCCATTTGTTTCAATTGAGTATCACACCCCACTAAGAAGGATTTGAAATCCTCCATTTCTCTCATGATTTGATTTTCATGATTAAAATCTTTCAAAGAAATATGTTTCACATGTTCTAAACTTATGCGATTGCCACATTTTCCTAAAAGTACCTCTATGAAATGGTCAATGTTTTCATTTAATTTTGAATACAATTCATCCGTTGCTTTATGTACAGCATAACTATGAGTCTTCCAATGATATAATTTCACAGTATTTAGTACTTCTAAAAATTTGGTCACAATATTTTGTTCAAACTTTAAATTCATATTTTTACACGATTTTGGTCTACGGTTACGGTTACGATTACGGCGAGTACTAGGCATATTATACATATAACTATATTTTAATTCCTAAAAAGTGAAAATTTCTATAAGCGAGGAAATTATAGTCGCGGAATAAAAGTCTCACCAAAGGCATTCATTTTTTCCAATTTTTCTATTGTTTTGTCTAAATTCGACTTTTTCAAATTCGCAAATAAATAATCGGTTTTGGGGGCTTGTTCATTTTTCTTAATTTGTTTGTATATATTGTCTATTTTTGAAACAATTGCCGCTACTTGATCCTTGTCTTTCACAAGGTCTTCCTCTACATTTACCGTCTCGCTCAATAATGACATGGCAAAATAAATAATGTTTTTTCGCCGTTTATTACAAGAATGCGTGTATTTCAATGAAAACAATGTCAATAACGATTTTATAATTTTTTGTATCATTTTGTTATGATTTACCGACTCTTTTAATATAATATCCCAAATAATCCATACAATATCTAATTGAGACTTGGCATCTACTGGCATTTCAGATCGTCGCTCACATTTACACTTTTCTTTTTTATTTATACAAATAGTCTCATATTCGATAATCCATTCAAACCAGTAACACGCATTTATTATATTTTTACCGTCTTTGGATAAATTATATGCTAATTCATTCATTGCTATATATAACTCTTTAGGATCTTCTTTTTGAATAATTGCCTGCGCATAATTCACGTTGGGTGCTTTGAAACGGTCAGTCATTTGGGTCATGTCAAAGTCATCCTTTTTTATTTTGATTTCGTCAAAACTATGCTTGCGTTTCGCATTACAGAGCATACAAACTATTTCACAAAATAATTTACGAATTTTTTCATTGTTACGTAATTTGATTTCATTGCCTAAATATCCGGCAACTATAATCTCTTTGAAATTGTTAATTCGCAATTCTAAATATATGGCAAGTTTAGGATTTCCTAAATGAATATATTTACTGTAAAAAAAGAGAATTAGCTCCCATAAATCGCTAAAATGACCAGCGCAAACAAATTCTGCTGACCAATAACATGCTTGTTCTATTTTAGTATGAATCAAATTATTTAATAATTCTTTGCGCGCTTCAGTTTTCTTATATCCGGAAAATGTAATCCCTTTGAATTCTTTTTGTTCTCTTAAATCATTAATTTCTGAATAATCCGACATTTTTGTTTATATTTTATTTTATATTGTATATTGTATATTTAAACAAAAAAATAACGAGTGTACATTTTTCTTTGTATAATGTATACAATAATGTCTACTTCTAAAAAAATAGGTAAACATGAGGATCGTATTCGTTTTGATCAACTTGTTCGTAGTGATTCTGGTACCATGTATAATATGCCTTCTCTCGAGGCTGAAAATAATTATCTAAAATATGTACAACCCATGAATAATATGATATTAGATCGTATCATGTATAACGAATATAATAAACGAAGATTGAGTGATCAAGATCGTCCAATTCATGAAATAGAACAAGAAATACGCAGTGAATATCCTGCTAAAAAAAGTCTTTTAGGTTTTACAAGTAATCAAATAGAAGCACTTGATAATACTAGTTATTACACAGACCGTGATAAAAAAATCGCGAAAATAGAATTAAAGGGGGAAAGATATGATGGAAATATCATGTTGGATAGTCAAGGAAACGCAATGAAATGGGATGGTAAAACACCCGTAGATGTAACGGAGGAATTTCAAGCGAATCTAAATCCGGATTATGAATTTACAAGAGGTCTTGCGAGTGATAGCTTTGGAGGTAAACATAAAAAGTCACAAAAGAAGAAAAAAACTCGTAAAACCATTAAAAGCCGTAAAATAAACAAAAAGAAAAGAAAAACAAAAAAGAATCGTAATTTTTAATTATAATAATATTGTATTTACACAAAAAAAAATAACAATAATACATATAAGAGAAAATGAAAATATTGAAAACATTAAGTAAAGGCGTTAGTTCCGTTTCAAATACTTATGAAAAACTTTCTAATTGGGGAAAGGTTTTAGTCATTTTTGCCATCATTATTATTCTTTACATGATGTATAAAAATAATCGTACAGAAGGATTTACTGTCACTCGACAAGATTTCACTTTTAAAGACGGAGTAAGTGATATTTATGACGATTTTTATGTAAATATATATGATCAATTACTATACAGTGATGTAAAAAATGAATTTGAAATTGATAAAATCATTAATAATACAAAACCCGATGAGAGAAGTGTAATCTTGGATATTGGGTCAGCAACTGGGCACCATGTGGCTGCTTTAGCAGAAAAGAATTTTAAAGTAGTGGGCGTCGACAAATCTGAAACTATGGTAAAGAAAGCAAAAGAAATGTATCCAAAATTAGATTTTTTACAAGGCGATGTGAGTAATGCCATGATTTTCCATCCGCAATCCTTTACTCACATTTTGTGTCTCTATTTCACCATTTACTACATTCCAGACAAATTACAGTTTTTTAGGAATTGTATGAAATGGTTAATGGGTGGCGGATACTTGGTGGTCCATTTAGTTGATAAATATATGTTTGACACCATTATTCCTGCTGCAAATCCGCTTTTATTACTAACGCCACAAAGATACGCCGAAAAACGCATAACCAACAGTAAGGTCACCTTTGACGATTTCAAATACCAGTCGGAATTTCAAGTAAATGACCAGGATAATAGTGCTAAATTCGTGGAAACATTTAAAAATAAGAGTGATGATAAGGTATTCCGTAAACAAGAACATCAGTTGTATATGGAGCCTTACCAAGACATTTTAGAAATCGCCAAACAAGCGGGATTCATTGTACAAAGCAAGATCGATTTAATTCGTGCCGGATATGAATACCAATATTTGTTTGTCTTTGTGAAACCCAATTAAAGATATAGGGATTAGGGATTACGTGTGGGTTTTCTCTCTTCAATCACGTTTTATAAGTAGATTTTTTATAAAAAATAATATTATTATAATAAATTATTCACATGTTTACCTTTGTGTTTCCTTATATATTTCTGGTTTTGTTTTTAGTAATACTAATTATTGCTATGTATATTAAAATTAAATACCGTTTCTGGAGTCTACAACCAGTATATCATGTCTATGATTTTCATTATTTTTTTTATCCATATGGAATCATAATGAGAGAACTTCCAGAAAAGAATAAATATTGTAATTTTTATCAAGTAAAAACCCTGGAGTTTTCCAAAATAAACGATCTAACCATGACCTCTTTTGTAAATCTAATCCGGAATCATTTTTTGAAAAACGGAGGGAACATGTATATTCCGACCAAAGAAAATATCGTACCATATCTCATTGGACACAATGCCCCCTGTTTTTTGAGCTATTATGAAGAACCTAATTATTTATACGACGCAAAACAGGCAACAACCTTGGTTGATGATAAAATTGTCGCAGTAATGACCAGCCGTCCCCTACATATTTATTTCAATAAACCACACCACAAAACCAATTTTGACCTTTATTACGTTGACCATTTGTGCGTCGATACGAATTACCGGAAAAAAGGACTTGCACCCCAAATCATACAAACACATGAATATAATCAAAGATATTTCAATAAATCCATTTCTGTTTCTTTATTCAAGAGAGAAAATGAACTCACTGGAATCGTTCCGTTGTGTGTATATAACACTTACGGATTTTCCATGGAAAAATGGTGCGTCCCCAGTGATTTACCTGGTGGCACTAGCCTGGAATTGATTGAATGTGGTCCTACCAATATTCACCATTTAGAAGATTTTTTGAAACTCAATCTCCCAAATAAATACGAAATATGTATTCGTCCCGAAACATCCAATATTCTTGAATTGATAAAAACAAAAAATATCTATGTCTATATGATTATTCAAGACAATCAAGTGTTGTCATGTTATTATTTTCGTGACGCAACAGTAAGCATAAAAAAAGGCACTATGGCACTCGTCTGTTTCGCCTCAGTGAATTGCTGTAAAGACGCGGATATTTTCATTCACGGTTTCAAAGTTGCGCTTTCTAAAATCACATTGTCGCGAGTGAAAGAAGAAAACAAATTCGGTTATGCGCTTATAGAAGACCTTTCTGATAATGAAGTTATCATTCAAAATATTAAAATGAAAACTTACCCAATGATGGTGAGCCCTACGGCGTATTTTTTATATAATTATATTTATCCAACTGTTCCACCTAATAAAATATTTATTTTGAATTAGTCAATATGACACCATTTTACCTAACATATTTTCCAACCCTCGCAAAGGAATCGACTATAAAAATAATAAAAATTCCTAAAAAGGAATATAATATAACTTCTTCAGTGACATTATTTGTCTTGTCACTTTCTTGTTGTTCTAAAAGGGTAATCATATAATTCAATTTTTCCATAAGGATATCATTTTGACTTTTTGTGCCTGTGCCTGTAAAACTACCTGCTTGTTGCTGCGGCATTTTTCCATTTGTTCCATACATTTTTGAATAATCAGGTATGAAACGTCCGTAATCAGTTGCGGAGGCAAAAGACATGTCATTTGTTTGAGCATTTAAATTTGAATATATTGATTTAATATTATCATCCGTATCCGATTGATTTACAGGACTGACAAAAGTTGAAAGTTGATTTGCTGTACCAAAACCTTCTTTAGCTTTTGTTTGCTCTACACCAGCAGAAATTGGTGGTGGCAATAATTCATTGAAATCTGCTAATTCTTCATCATTGCGTTCAGGCAAGTTATGGATTGTTCGTAAAATATTATTAATTTTTTCAGTGTTATTGTCTTTAGGAGAAGAGGGTGTATAATATCTCTTTTGGGTTTTATTATTTGAATTTTTTTTTCTACCAATAGGCGTATCATTATCATTTATTTTATCCATATAATCATTCGTATTAAATGGTGCTGCATACATTGCTAAAGACATTCCTAATAAAAAATAAGATAATAATTTGGAAAACAATCTTAAATTAAAAAAAAATAATTATATAATATAAATATAAATGTCAATGAAAAATATATCCATAAAAAAAATGATTTATCCTTTTACCATTGTATTTATTATAGTTCTGACAATTGCGTCATTATATTCATTTCATTTAGGATTTGGATTTATGTTGAGCTCTATTATCCTTGGATTGCTTTTTTACTATAATATGAAATTAGGGTTCATTGCCTTTTTTATAATACTTGCTTTGTTTTTGTATACCAGGTTTTTTCCTAAAGAAAGACAAAATAAGGAGATATTCAAAAAATCACAAGAATACAAAATTATTAAAGAACCTGATAATTTAGAAAATGAATACGACTATAAAGGTGACGAAAACGAGTATAGTTATATAAATACTGACATTGAAACTCCGGTCACTGAAGGTATGTCAAACAAAAAAAGAAATACTGGAATTGATCGTATTGCCACTGAAACCACATTGCGGGCGAAAGAATCAAATACATTACCTATATCCGGATCATTTGGATTATATAAAGATCCGATTTCAGCTGGCGGAGAAGGCACTATGTCTGGATATGAAGTGATACAACAATCATAATTATTTATTAGGTAAAATAGAATAATATTGTATAAATATATATGATGCGTAAACAGTCATATATATTATTATGTGCTACAACCACAATTATGTTTTTGTTTTTAATTATATATTTAGTGACACCTAGAATTGTTAAGAAATCTCCGTTTCAAACCTCATATGTAGAAAATTTTACTCCAGGTATTCGTAAATTGGTGCGACCACCTTTAAGAAACGCACGAATAGCCAGTGAAGAATATAGAGAATATTTTACAGACAAAACAAATAAAGGTTTGAAAATGCTCGGTTTACAATTTATCTAAAAAATATTTTGTTTATTAAATATATGATAATGAAAACAAAAACAAGTAGAAAAAATAAATCATCAATAAAAAATATAATTCCTACTGCGGTTACACCACCTGTAGGAGTTTCTACGCCACCAGGAAATCCTTTTATGCCGAATCCTGCCGCCGCGGCTCAATCAACACCCCTACCAAAAAATGCGACAATATTTCAAAAAATTGCGAATTTTTTACACAACAACATTATGCTTGTAAATAGTAGTCAAGTTTTTTCCGGTATTATGATTATTATGATGAATTTAGGCTCAAAATACGTTACGATTGAATTAAGCAAATCATCCGCTGAATATTTGAAATTATCAGTGACACGCCAAATTATGATTTTTGTATTGGCTTGGATGGGTAGTCGTAACATATATGTAGCACTTGGTTTGACAGCGGTTTTAATTATATTAACAGACCATTTATTCAATGAAGAAAGTAGTTTCTGTATTGTTCCACATGAATACCGACTCTTAAAAGATGTGATTGATACAAATAAAGACGGCATTGTTAGTAAAGAAGAATTGGATAATGCTATGGCGATTTTAGCAAAAGCGAGTAAAGAAAAACAAATGCAGACGCAAAAAGATGCCTTGATGACTTTTCAAAATGACGTCAAATAAAAACAAATATGACATATTGGTTTTTATTTATTCCTACCTTATTAATCCTATTTCATACGGTTTTTATTACGTTTTGTTTTGTTTTTTCCGCCTTGAATTTGTTGAGGAGGTTTATTATCAAATGTAACACGTCTTGTATTATTCTTTTGAGTAATTAATGAATTTTTTATTTCTTTTGATTTTGTATTTTTCAAATTATAATATTTGTCATCATTCATAGGGATAGGTATATATTCATAGTCCCACAATTCAGCATAACTTCTACGTATTTCCTCATAATTTACATAACATGCTAATCTTCTCCTTTCACTTTCCGGAATACTTGTTCCCGGATACAAGACTAGATTTACAAAAACAATAAAACTTGTTTTTGAGTTTTCTTTTAATGGATTATCATAACTCATAAATCCGGGGTTTGGTGTTGTTGCGGTTAATCCGGTTGGTTGTTTTGCTCCAATACTTGTTGTTTCATTGGTAATTTCATTCCACCAGTATTTTTTACTTGGATCTCGGTCATAATTCACTTCTTTCCAAGAACCAATTATTTTATTTTTTAATGCTTCATCTATTATATCAAGCTCATCTAGAGGTGGTGGAGGTCCATCTGGAGGTGGCGCCTCTTTCATTTTATCTTTTTCAGGAATTGTTTTTTCTTTTTTAATAATTGATTTTTTTTCATACGAATAAGTACCGTCATTAATATCATCGACTGGTCTTTCGCCAACACCTTCACCTATTCCATCACCATCATGATGACCAGATTCAGGCTCTTCATCTGCTTTTTTCTTTTCTATATTTTCTGACTTTATTCTATTTTTAATATCATTTATCATATTATTTATCACATTGGGATCATCTATATTTGTATTATTCAATAAATTATAAGTATTTATGAAAGTTTTATCAGTGAAATGAATACTATCTTTTTGATAAATTAATTTACTCTTTTCATCATTTATATAGTCTAATTTCATTTTTAATTTATCAATTTCACTAGGTATATCATGTATATTTTCATATTTATTTTCATCTCGTGACTTATCTAATTCAGCTATATAATCAGGAAACTTGTCTATTTCATTTATAAAATAATCCTCAGCATATATATTTTTTAAATATTTATTAAAAAAATCATTATTTTTATGTATATCACCGCTATTTGCTATTATTCTAAACTCTTTTGTTATGCTTTTTTCATTACTTGGATTTTCTTTTATTATTTCATTCAAATATTTATTTTGAATATTCATAAAATAATTATTGTATTCTTGATCATATTCTTTTTCTATTTTTATTAATTTTTCGTTTAATTGTTTTATTTGAATCCTCATTATATTTTCTTGTTTTTCTATATTTGAAATTTCTTTACCTAATTGCTCTTCATTGCCTTTATCATTTTTTATTTTTTCATACACATTACAGAAAATAATATAATCATCTTTAAATAAATCTATTCTTTGAATAAACTCAGTTATATTTGATTGAACACTTAATTTGGGAAGAAAACAACTAACAAACATTAAATAAATAATATAAATAGGAGGAACATTCCAAATATAATTTTGTTCTTTTTTTGAAAATATAGTAGTTGGTGTCATTTTAATACCATGTTTTATATAACACCAATAAGATTTTCTTGTTATAAAATTCAACAAATCATAATGTCCATTTCCATCCAATAAAAGAAACATGTATTTATTCCAAACTGGATAATTTTGATCATCTCCAGTATTTAATATAATATCTTTATTTTTTATATGGTAACTATTGCTAGAAGTATTTTTTTCAATGATGATTACTTTAATACCATATTTTTTTTGAATAATTACAAAAATTTCATCGTCCACCAAAAAATCATTATCTTGTATGTATTTCATAAATTGTTTTGACTTATCACCGTCAACTATTTCTATTACTTCAAAAGGTGTTTGTTGCATTAATTCATCATATTCATTATATTCATCAATAGTTGGTATTTTTATTCCGAATATTTCTTTTTTAATAGAAAGATTTGTATATATTTCTTGTATTATTTTATTATATGATAATTGATCATTTGGTATTATCATAATACCGGTATTTTCAGGACCGGGTTTGTTTATTAACTGATTAAATAATTCATTCATTTTATCACAGATTTTTCGAATATTATTATTATTTATATATTCTACGTATTTATCTGGATGATCTAAAAAATACAAATATACAGCTCGTTTTATACCATCACTATCAAGAGTATCAATTCTATCTTCTATTCCAGATTTTTTATAACAAGTAATTTTATTTTCCCCATTTTCAGCATTATAATTTTGAATTCCAGCTGATATACAATCAAAAAAACTATTTTCGCTAACTGCCCTTTGAACAATTATATTTTTTAATTCATTTGTTTTATTGTTACAGCGATAATCATTTATTCTAAGATTTTTAGGTAATTCTCCATGATCAACTATTTGATTGTCCTTTTCAATATATTCAAATAAATGTTTATGTTCTTTATTCATATTTCTATAAAAAAGATTAATTTTGTTATAAAAAATTGTAGAATTATTAAAAAAATTGCGTATTTCTGATTCTAATGACCCACCAATTTGTATTGACGTTTTATCAGTTTTTTCTTTCTTATATTCTAATAATTTTTTATAATAAGGATTTACTGGAATTATACTACCTTCGTCTTCTATTCGCTCAGTGTTATCCTGAATCAATCCCGATACTTTTTTACTAGGATTATCCTCAATCAATCCCGATACTTTTTTACTAGGATTATCCTCAATCAACCCCGATACTTTTTTACTAGGATTATCCTCAATCAACCCCGATACTTTTTTACCCATATCATTTTCAATTAATAATTGATTTTTGTTTTTACCAGAATTGTCTTCTATTTGATTAGCTTGTTCTAATATATTAACCGGTAAATTTGGATTATATCTATTTCTTTTAATATATTTTACAATTTTTTCATTAACAGGATATGTTATTTCAAGTGGTTTATTTCCACTTGGTAATAATCTCCACTCTTTGGGGTGAAGCGTACTAATATTTGAAAATTCTTTTTCATTATAAGTGGGACCACTTATTAATTTACGAGGAATACTGTTTAATTGTTTTTCGGCGTTTTGTATTTGTAATGGAGATGATTGATTGTTAGATGAAGAATTGGTAATGTAAATGGTAGGTTGACGAAAACGCTCAAGTGGGTGTGTATTTAAAGCACTTTGTGACGCGGGTCCTCCTTGATAACTAGAATATGGACCATAATATTGTCCAGTAGATAAAAAATCGGGTAAATTATTATTGGTGTCAATTTTCCAATCTCCCGAAGTCCAATTGCTAGAATATATCGTATATGGTTTATTATTCAAATAAATAACTGAATCTTCGGGAAATAATGTATGAATTGTTTGACGGATATTATTATCAATAATACCATTATTTGTTGAATTCTCTAATTGTTTCTCTATTGGATCATTGTTTTTTTTTAATAGAGAATATGGATTTTTTATAGGACTATTACTTAAAGTTGACCAAAAATCTGTATTTTTTGTGAGGGTTCTATTCTTTAATGTAAAAAAAAGTCCTTTATCAAAAAATTGTGTTTTTAACAACTGTTTGGGTGTTTTTTTAATAACCTCCCTATTTAATGGGACAATTGGATCAAAAAATACAGTACTTACATATTTATTTATACTCGGATCTATCATATTTGGAATAAATTTTATTTTTTGAAAACCTGGTACATTTGTGGTTAAATATATTACTAATGAGTTTGGCACGGTTACAGGGGTTTTATCAATAGAATACTTTAAATCCTCAGGTTTAAGCACCTCCTTTAACATAGTTTTTTTTGGTTCTGGTCCAGGTTTGTTTTCTGGTGTTGGACCTAGTTCTGCTCCCGGTTTCGGTTCAGGGTAAATATCTTTAACTGTAGTGACACTATTATCTTTAATACGAGTGGTCACGTCTAGTTCTAGATTTGGTGAACCATGTCCTGATGGAGGTACGCCGGATGTCAAGACACCTGATGACAAGGGAACAACTGGTACCACAACACCAGATGGCGGTGTACCTGAGGTCGATACAACAACTGGCGGCGAGGCAATACCAGATGGTGATGTAACAACTGGTGACGAGGCAACAATTGGTAGCGCAACACCTGAAGCAACACCTGGTGTTGGTTTTATAGATGGTTCATTTGAACTAGATATTAGACGATTAAATGCAACGTCAGGGTTTCCATTTGAATCATTTAAAACTCTAATTACCGATTCTCTAGATTTTCCAGTAGTATTTATCAAATTATTTATTTTTTCTTCTTCTAATTCTTTTTCTTCTTTATTTGTAAAAATTTCAGGTGTCTTTTGTAAATTATAATCATTTTTTTCTTGCTGTGTCATAGCATTATATTTAATTTTTTCAATTTCTTCATCAGTAAAGGTAATATAGTTTCCTTTATCATCTGTATTCTTTGTTGTGGGTAAAGACTGAAAATGACAACCTTTCCCATTTTCAACTGCACCAGCATTATATATTCGTATTATATTTTTTCTAACATTTTTAATTATATCATTAACCTCACCATGAGGATTTCTATAAATATCAACCTCGTCATAATAAACATCTTGACAATTACCCAATCCTGCCATTGATAATACATTATTACTACCAAGTGGGTTACTATATGTCTCAATACAAATATTTGGAAAAGTTTTATAGAACGCCCAAGTAAATAAATCAATTGGGTACCCCCAGGCTGTATCGGTATCTAGTTGATTGATATATTTTATTAAATATTCATTCACGTCTTTTCTTAGGTCAACATTTTCATTTTCTTCGATTTTTTTAAGAAAAATGTCATTCGGGTCCGAAGATTTAATATAATCATATATATTAAATGCCTCATTAAACATAACATTTAAATCAGTTGTTTTATTTCCTTCATTATAGTGGAGTAATTCTTTTAATTTTTTTGAAATAATTTTTCTTAATTGGGTTGAAGTCATATTAGGATAACCTAACGATCTTAAACCTAAAACTACCGCATGATAGAAACAATTACCCTCCCCTCTAACATCCTGTAAGTCATTTGTTACTGCTATATAATCATATGGAGCCAATGGTGAATTAATATTTTGGTGGCGCGGATTATTTGTATCTACTATATCTATTTTTTGTTGATTCATTATACTATATATAAATATATATTATAAAATCAAAATATTTCTATAACTTGTTTTAACGAGAATATATTTTACTCAACAATTTACCAAAAATATCTACGATATGAAATTTATATAAATTATACAAAAATTATTAGTATTTTCGAAGAATATAGATTCTAAAATTTCTAATTTTCAATCAAAAGTAATTGGAAAAAGTAAAAATGGACATTTTTGGTATGTCCATTTTTGAAAATCAGGGGGTTTTAGTCTTAAAAAACGTGATTTTTTAGTCATTTTAAAGCATAAAGCTCTCCTGGATTTTTCAAGGAATTTTCTATGAGAGCATAATTTTGTGAGCATAAATTTTATTTTTTGAAAGGAAAAGGGTTTAGGCATTTTTTTTCTATAGAATATATAGAACAATAGAATGGAAAAGGAGCAGAACCAACAATATACAAAATACTATATATGTGATAATTGTGACTTTAAATGTAGTAAAAAAAGTAATTATGAAAAACATTTACTGACATCAAAACATCAAAAAGGCATTTTATTGAACAAAAAAACCCAAAAACCTATAAAAAATGCCATAGATAATTTTATATGTAAAAAATGTAATAAAGAATACAAGGCGCGGAATAGTCTGTGGTATCATGAAAAAAAATGTAATGTTGAACTTTTACATCAAGAAAAGAATGAATCAGTGAGTGAAGACTATAGTGAAAATAAGGAAGACACTGATATGACAACAACAAATGAAATGGATATGCAGTCAACCATTGTTGAATTACTTAAACAAAACCAGGAATTCCAAAAACAAATTATTGAATTGATGAAGGAAAATATGGGAAATACAACCAATATTACAAACAATAATATAACTCAAAACAATAATAAATTCAACTTGAATGTCTTTTTGAATGAAACATGTAAAGATGCGCTGAATTTGAGTGATTTCTTGGAATCATTGATTCTAACTTTGACAGATTTTGAAAACTTTGGCCCGCTTGGGTATTGCGGTGGAATTAGCAATATTTTAATCAAAGGATTAAGCCAATTAGATATAAGCAAACGCCCGATTCACTGTAGTGATTTAAAAAGGGAGGTTATTCATATTAAAAACAATGATACTTGGCATAAAGACGAAGATAAACAGCAAATGATAAAAGCCATTAAGGCGATTGAACACAAGAATATTAAGCAAATGAATCTTTGGGCAAAAGCCAATCCAGAATATAAAGATCCAAATCATAAAAAGAGTGATCTGTACACTAAGCTGATTGATCAAAGTTTATGTGATACAGATAAAGACAAAGCACTTAAAAATTACAATAAAATAATTCGAACAGTTGCCAAGGAAATTTTGGTGGATAAGTAAATACTACAAAATAAAAAAATTGATTTATATTTATATTACAATAGTCATGTACCACACCAATAAAATATTATTTAGAAAAAATATTTATAAATTATATTTATTTACAAAAACAAACAATGTCTGAGCCATCAACCGCCGATATGACTTTTGTAGATCTATTCAATTTTCTTCAGTCTTATGGATCGTGTAAAAATGATATTATTTCTTGGTTACAAGAGCCATGGCAAGGTAAAGATAAACAAGAATCGCTATTACGATTATTTGCGTATCTCGGTTTAATTTCTAAATTGCGTAATTATACCATGTGTAAAGGTAATTTTAATATGGCGACGATTGAGCCTATCCAAACAACAAAAGACGTATTTTATGATGACTCAAATAACGCAATCAAACTGAAAGACAGTGGAGATAAAAGCGACTTACATGGTCAAATTTGTAACGAAAATCAGAAAATTATTCTAGCTACAACTTCAAAAAATTTGAATGTTGAGCATGTTGGAGATTTGGAATTACGAGATATTTTATCAATCTCTTACGATAAATATAAAGGTTGGGAATTACATTTGTGCGTTTGTGTTAGGGATTCCAAGCGAACAAAAGAAATGGTATTGCGAGCTCATGAAGGAAACGAAGACTTGAAAATATGGTTAGAAAAAAAAACTACAATTATTATTGATTGGAATGACCTCAATGAAGCATTCCATGAATTCAAACTGATTTATGGAAATACAAATATTGAATACATATTAAAAATAAATAAAAAACCACTCCTTTTAAAATTACACCAACGTTTGAGTGTGATGAAAACAATTCGCATGAAAGGACAAGGACACAAGAAAATATTATGGGGTCATATTCAAAGAAGTGGTAAAAGTTATATCATGGCGGGTGCTATTATTGAAGACAGTAAAAACAAAGACAGATGTAATTATTTGGTTATTACCACCGCAAAGAACGAAACAGTTACACAATATTTAGAAGTATTTAATTGCTCTCAATTACAAGATTTTAATATCGTAAATTTAGACGGTAAAAATAAAAACCCCGTCTTGACAGAAAAAAATATTATCATTTGCTCGAAACAATTCTTACAGTATAAAATCGAAAAAGGACATGATCAACAACGTGATACATTGGAAAAAACTACATCTATACCATGGTTGAAAAAGATGAATTTTGAAATGAGATTTATAGATGAAGCGCATAATGGTGGAACAACCGAATTGGCAAAAGACACTCTTAAATATTATGGGAACAATTCCTTTACAATTCAAATAACCGCGACATATTCTAAACCGATTAATGATTATAATATTCCAAAGGAAAATTGGATTTTATGGGATTTGGAAGACATTAAATTATGTAAAAATATCGAAAAAGAATCAAATATTTTGAAATTAACTGAAAAACACGGTCATGAGATGGAAAATATTATTCACAACTATTCTCAACAAAATATTTTAGATGAGTATTTAAAATACCCGGAATTAGTCATATTGACTAATAAAATAAATAGTGATGTGTTGGACGAAATTATAGAGAACACGAATGACAATCATTATGGTTGGTCTCCAGATGCGTGTTTCCTTCCAAAGCAATGTGTAGAAACGACGGCAAGTGGTATTAAAAAAATTATAAAAATAGATGAATTCCAAAACGAATCGGAGGCTTTGAAAATATGGTATTGTACTTTTGGTAAAACGGATAAACGTGGAATACCTGATAAAAATTATCCGGATGATCAGGTCTTTATGAAGCGTATTGAAAAAATCTGTAAAAATCCAGAAATAAATTCTAGATTTATCGGTGATACAGAAGATCCAATGATAATAATGGCTTTCTTGCCACAAAATGATATTGACATTATATCAAACGCAACTATGAAATTATTAAAGAAGTATAATGTGATACCAGACTATGATATTGTGAGTATAAATAGTAATGTTACGAATAATCCTAAAAAAACCATCGAAGATGCTCGTAAAACAGCTAAAAATAGTGGTAAAAAAGGAGTTTTGGTGTTGAGTGGAAAACAATGTAGTCTAGGAGTAACTATTAAGAAATGTGATATCGTATTATTGATGAACAATAACATGGGTTTTGATATGATTTATCAAATGATGTTTCGTAGTATGTCTGAGGAAGAAGGTAAAAAATGCGGTTTTGTCGTCGATTTCAATATTCATCGTGCGATTGATACGTCAATTGTCGAATACTCGTCATTAATTAAACCAAACGATCATCCGCGTGATGCGATTAAATATGTGTTACAAGAAAGACTTATTAATTTAAACGGAGATGATTGGATGCCTTCTTTTGGAAATGTCGAAAATAAACTTACTGTGTTGAGTGATAATATTTACAAGATATTTTCGTCGAGACTAAATGGCGCAATCGACAATATTATGAGACGTTTTAATTTAAAACCCGAATTCTTTTCAAAGGAATCATTTGAAGTATTTAATTCTATATTTAAAGATGTGAAATTTTCAGGTAAAAAAAAGAAGGAGTCTCTTGAAAAATTAAAAAAAGAGATGATTGAAAAAAATATTAAAAAGGGTATTGAAAAAACAAAAGTGGAAAATTCAAATGGTGATGATTGCGATAGTGATAGCGATAGTATTGATAGCTCTGGAAATAATTCAATAAATGATAGTAGTATTAGCTCTAGCGATACCGACAATGACAATTCACTAAACTATATAAAGATTAATCCATTTGATATATTAAAACCTATTAGTATGATGTGCTCACTATTGACAATTCATGAAAACGATAAAACTACATTAGAAGAAATGTATAATGTTCTTGCGTTCAATCCTGAAAAAAAAAGTGTTTTATTAAATCAAATCCGAATGATCTGGGACGAGAAAATTCAAAATCATCAAATTGAATCATTAATAACCATTTTCAAAGCTTACTTAGAAAATGATAGAGAAACGACACAGTTAATTCGTTATATAAAGGAATTACTACATAATAATATTAACAATAGTAACGAGTTGGCTAAAATTGTAGATAAATACTTGATTCCCCAAGAAAAAGAAAAAATGGATTATGCGGAATATTCCACCCCTTACATAACCCGTAAGAATATGTTGGATACTATGCCGTTTGATTTTTGGCAAACTCCTAAAAAAGTATTCGAGCCATCTAGTGGTAAAGGTGGATTCTTATTGGATATTATAGATCGTTTTATGATTGGACTTAAAAACAAAATACCAGACGAAAAAGAAAGATACAAAATAATTGTTGAGGAATGTTTATATTGGTCCGATATAAATGAAACCAATATATTTATATGTAAATTATTGGTTGATCCTCACAATTTGTATAAATTAAAATATAATCAGGGCAGCACACTTGATTTGAATATTAAAAGTAAATGGGGATTAGATGGGTTTGATGCTGTCATTGGTAATCCGCCTTATCACAAGGGTAAAAACTCAAACTTTTATGTAAAATTTATGGATTTAGCAGAAAGCGTATTAAAAATGGGTGGATATATTTTATATGTTATTCCAAATAGATTCTTAATTCCTGGTCATAAAGCAAATCATTGTATAAATAAATTCAATGTAGAATTAATTATGCATACTGTAAATGATTTTGATGTTTCGACAGATATTGGATATTATTTAGGTGTTAAATCCGAAAATATTGATAACACGAGCGTTAAATGTATTTTCAAAGATAATGTAGAATATTATATAAATCTGAATGATCCAACTCCAACAGCAAATAATTCTATAGAATTTAAAGCATTATCAGATAATATTTTGAGATTCAATAAGCACGGTAAGATTAAATTCATTAAAAGTGATAAAAATAATATTGACAAAAAGAATCATATATTTATACCAAGACATTGGGCAAGATATGCGACAAGTAAATCTAAGGGCGGTCGTCATGTATTTAAAATAGTAAATGAATTTGGTGATGATGGTAGATTTGTTGAAATAAACGAAAATACAAAAGAAAATATAATTTGGTATTTAACACGATCAAAAATAATTCGTTTTATTACAAATAATTATGCTTCTACCGTGTTTATTCCTCCTTTTATCTGGAAATCGATACCCAATATCGATTTTACGATTAAATATGATAATAATCAACTATACGATTTGTTTGGATTGACTCCAGAAGAAAAGGAATTAATAGAAAAAGTGGTTGATTAAAGAGTGATTCATCTTATACGAAAAAAACTTAAATAAAAATATAAAAAATTTTATAATTCTGGTAAAAGATAATACTATAATAATAAAAAGTTATATGTATACAAAAGTTATAAACTAGAGTTTGTGCGAAACATACAGGGTAAAGGTATTCAAAAATTATAATAAAATCATCACTAAAGTTTCCTCCAAAGAAATATTGGTGGATAAATAAGATATCATATCAATTTATTTCCAAATCAACACATTAAATGTTTTGGAAATAAATATAAAATCTAATCGTCTAAACCTACATCTTGGTCTTCATCGCCATCAATATAACCGTCCATGTAATCCTCTGTCATGTTTGCCATATTGTATTCTTCGCGTTCAATATCTTCGCCATATTGTTGTTCTTCCATATAGTCGTCCATGTATTGTTGAATATTCATATCGTTGATATTGTTGCGATTTTTCTTTTTCACAACGTTTTCAATCTCCGCAAATTGTTCCATGTATTCACGTTCTTCATCATATACATCCATATCATACGCAACCAATCCTTTTTGTAGACCTTTGGACCAAACTCCGAGTTTATTGATTTTCAACACTGTATCGGCTTCTCGCTGTTCATCCGTCATTGCCTTTAATCTATCAGTAAAGGTATCCTTTTCTTTTTCCTTGATTTTATACACGACATCCATAATTTCATCATAATTCATATTGATCATGTGTTTATGATCAACCATGATGTTGATATACACCGCCAATAATTCAGCGATTTTCATTTTCAATTCTTTTTTATCACCCAACAATAACGTAGACACGGGTTCTTCCAGTTGTTCTGCGGAAACGTCACCAACAATCAATAAAGTATCATCCTCGGTATAACGAATATAACAAGTAAATACAGTGAATAAATAGTTTTCAAACAATAATTTACAGGTGCGTTTATCAAAAATAGAATGGGTGTGTATATTTTTATAATTGATTTCATTGATATACGGTGTTTCATTGACCAACAACAAGAATTGTTTGGTATGTTGAATCACAGAATTCAAAACATTCGCGATTTTCTTGTCATCATAAAAACGATTCAGTTTGGTGTAATTATCAAAAATGATTTTAGCGATATCAAAACGATGTGTTGGTGATAAATCCCAATGAATTGGAATACGTACCTTGCTGGGATTTGATGCGAATTCGGGCTTATTCAAAATCTTATTTGGATATACATTTGAAATATTGGTAATGTATTCCTTGATATAATTGATTGAATTATAAGTCGTATCATCATAAATATTGTCATTTTTCGCATTTTCACTCCACACCATAATATTGGTAATATTTTCCACCATTTTTTTCAAACTATTTTTACTCACCGAGCTGTATTGTTTCATAAAGCCAATCAGCTCATTCTTCATTTTACTATTGGTTTCGCTCAAGTAATTCTTAAGTTTTCGCATTTCTTTCGTGTCTTCTTCAACGCCAAGATCAAATGTATCCAAGACATCATCTAAATGGTTTCTCAATTCAAGAGGCACCAATTTCGCATCACCTATATTTAAAGACGACATTTTTTCAATAATATCACGCATTCGACTCACCCGTGTTTTCAGGCGATCATTCATTGACACTTGTATAATATTGTGACGATTTACCACTTGTAATAATCTCAAGAATTGCTCATTGGTATAGTTATATCCGTCATTCTTTAATTTACGAATTTGCTCACCAATAGAATCACCTAGTGAAAACACTGGTTTCTCTCCACATAATCCCATCAGGGCGTCGGGTATAGGGATCAATGATTTGAATTTACAGAAAGTAATAAAGGCTTTATAGATGGTTTCCTCACTGTATTTGTCTGTCAAACCCGGGTATATATTTTTGGAATTTTCCCTACAAAACAAAAAGCATGCTTTAGTAATGGCGCGAACATCGTCCAAGATATATGCCAATTCCGCTACATTATTATTGTATAAACCGATTTCACTGTCTTCTTTGAAAAAATAGTCAATCGTTATGTTTTCACCCTTTTCGTTACAACATGCGTTTTCAATATAGGGCTCATTTGAAGAATTATTTAATAATAGTTTTTTCTTTTCTACAATTTGTTGTATTTTTTCTTGTAGCGCGAGAGAAAACAGTATGATCTTGGATTGAATCACCAATATTTTCTCTCTTTGTCTAGGTGATGCGCCCTTGATATCACTTAACAGTGACGCCTTGAAATCCTGTGAAATATTTTCCACCGTCTTCATTTTAATAGGAACAAGCGGTGGTAGAAATTGTCGCCATTTATTTAAATCGTGCTCTACTGGGATGACATCTACTGGATTCAAGAGTAAGTATTCTATTTTTTCCTTGATCTTTCTCTCTACATCTATGTTTTTCAAAAGATGATTGTCAATAAAAAATTTAATATTGGTCATTATTTTATCTTGTTTAGAAGTTCCCAATGCCGACCAAGGATCAATGGATTTTGCCTTGGGGATTTGAGAAATAATACAAGCCATGTATTGTAGACCACTGGTATCTCCACTGCCATCCATAGGATAACCCGCAAAAGACCTGACACACCCAGGAAATGTTCTTCTGGTTTTTACACTTGGAATACTGGTTTGAATACCTACCATGATAGACGCAAGCGTCAAGTACAAAATATTAAAATTATAGAAACTCTTGTATGGTTTCGTGGTTTGTCCCCGTTTCGCCTTTTCTTCTGCTTCTTTGTTGTGGTCGCTTTCCGAAGGTAACGCATCAGCCAATGCCGCAGTAGTGATTTTCAATATGAATTCCAATTGGTCGTCCAAGTTGATTCCCATGAAATCGCCAATGGCATGAATAATATTCAACATTAATTTGGTTTCCGCATTTACAATTCTGCTTTTGGATTTATCGGCAGCGGTGCGTTTCTCTTGTTCAGCTTCAATATTTTCCACAACAATATCACCTGCGTCTCTTTCTAGGAGTTCGCGACTAATCACACGAAAACCATCTTCGTAACCTTCATCAATATCAAAATCGATTTTGCGAATGACCATACCACTTTGTCCTTTTTTGTCTACCCAAGACTCACCGTCGTCACTCAAACCGCCAATATCTTTGATGATTCGGTCAACTGTTAGGGTATAATTATCCGGATTCTGTACAAAAACCGAGGCAATGGTATACAAAAAGGTTGGCAACAATTGTGTGTTGGTTTTGATACAGTAAAACCAGTATTCGTTTTCGCCGCCAAGCGTATCAGCTTCTCTCGTGAATTTGGTTTTAAAAGTAATAATGTCATTTTGTCTTTTCACAAAATCGTTTTGTCCCAGTATAATGTTAAGTAGTTTCATGTATGGGGAAACAATGATTTCATCCACATCTTCATCGCCGGTTTTTGCCCCGAGTTTATACTGGGCATCGTTGTATTTCAACATACGATGTTGTTTTAATTTATCCAACTTGTCAATAATACCTACATAATAATTGTATTTCATTTGAATTCGTATTTCCATATCTTCTTTGGACATTTGGTATTTATAGTCAAATTCATTCATGATTTCCAAATACGCGTTTTTGGTGATATCTTTTCGGTTTGTATCCATGGACTGACATTTTGCGTCATATTTTTCTTGAATAGCAATACAGTTTTGCTGAAAATTACATATCATGTCTTGCTGTTGTCCCACTAGTTTCTCATCAACGTTTTCCTTCAATACCCATTGATTATGGTCTCTGATATAGTAATTCAACTTGTTTTGCGCATTATCAAAGTAAATGGCATAATCCCCGGTTTTCACTCGTTTGGCGCCGTTGATTAATGTCTCCGCGAGGTAACTCGCTCCCTTATCGTCTAGCTTTACTTTTTCTTTTAATTTCTTGGTTAAAAACTCGTGAAAGTCCGCAGGTAACATGCGCATTTGATCATTCAAGTAATCGTCCAAAATACTGTATATGGTGCTGTCATATTTACGATCAAAAAAGATAGTCTTGTCATTATCCGCCTCCAATTCTTCGATATTTGCGTATTGTTTTGCGATGATTACATTTTCGCATTTTTCATCCGCTGCTGATCCTTTTTTCAGTTGTTCTTCTATTTGACCTTCTTTATCTTCAATCAATTGATTAATATTTTCAGGAAGCATCAAAAATGTATTTTCTAAGGCAACACAATAGTTGTAAACGTTACCGAAATCTTCCATGACCATTTTCTTCAATAATTCAGAATTCGTCATTTTGATTTCGGTATTGATATCACTCCTATAAATAGATTTATTGTATATATCTGTTACTTCTTGTCTGTTTTTACTTTCATTGATCAACATTTTGAGAGAAGTGGCATTGGGATCATTTGTAATCCCTTTACCGATTCTTTTCAAGTTTGAAAAATATTTGCTTCTTTCGATGAATTTTTTATTAAATTCAGATATTTTTTGTTGTAAAAAGATACTGATGCTTTTGTATTGCATAAATGTCAAATCCGAGTTGTAAACAAGAAAAGGCTCCATGATTTCAACCACTTCTTTGAGGGATAATTTGCCATTGATGTATTTTTTGATTTTCTCAAACAATACACGCGTTCTAGGAACAACTTTTTCTAGAAATTTCACGTATAATTCGGAGTCACTCATGTCACGACTTTGTTCGGTTTTATTCATGGTGAAATTCGTTACTTTACTGAAAAAAGTGTTTTTGTCTTGTTCCTGGTTTTCCTCACTATTGTGAATATCTACTAATATTTTATTGACACTGGTATGATTGTTCAAAAATTTCCAATAATTGACAAACATGGTATTTAAATTTGCTTTGGTATAAATACTTGTTCCAGGTAATGATATGTGAGAGAAACGAATAACAGGTTCAGGCAAAGTGACCAATGATGTGAGCGCAATGGTATCCGGCGGCGTCATTTCTTCCACATGATATACATTTTTGTTTCTGGATATTTGCGTTGTTTTCAAACGGCTTAATCCCAGATTGTACTTGTCAATGACAAAACGATTGCTTATCAATGTTCTGTGACTGATTACATTTGAATACAAATCTCCCAAGGTGTCAATAATAACATTAAAATTATCCAAGACTTCTTCTTCAATAATAACATCCTTTTTCATTTCTGTGTTGACATCTTCAAACGGTGTAAATAAGGGATTAATACTTTTATATAGCGCCACATATTTATTCTCTCCTCCATCTGGTAAATTATTTGATTTATAGTCATTAATCATATTTTCTAATACGTACATTTCATCCTGGGTAGATCCCTTATATGAAATATTGTTTTCAATTTCTTCAAATTCATATCCTTCATCTTCTTTGTCAAACCCTATTTTCTCATATACTTTTTTTACATTTTTCGCAACAGGTAATATCCAGTAAAGCGATTTTTTGAAACTCTTTAAACTGTCAATCAATGGTTTCCAAGAGGCGTCTTTGATGATTGCCCCGGTTACATTCCCATGTCCGTCAAACGTAGAAAATTCCTCGCGTAATTGTTTAAATCGTTCAATCATGGTGTGAATATTAGTCAATACCATATTGGTGCGTTGTCTGTCGGGTATATCGCTCAATAGTTCATCGAGTAAATCATTCGTCTGTAATTCAATATTGAATCGTCTTTGTTCCAGATCAACATTTACATATTGTTGAATCGCGCCTAATTCTTCACCGAATTGTATTTCATCCGCTTTCAAAATGAATTCGCGGATATTATCGCGGACTTCTACGTTTGTTGGAATATTAAATTCCGTTTGTATATCAACCGATTCTTGGTCATACGAATCCATTGCGCTGTCCAATTCAGAAGAACTCGTCACTTTTTCTTTTTCTTCGGTCAAAATATTTTCATCACTAGGTTTCTCTCTTATCTCTATTTTTTCAATGGGAATATTTAATGGAATTCCTTTATAATCAAAGTTGATATATATGATTTCCTTATCAGGGTAGGTTTTAATTTCAATCATGTCTTGTTCTAAATTGGTAATTTCACCTGTTAATATAGAAGGAATATCGCCTCCAAAATAGATATTAATCCAAGTACCAGGTAAAAGGTTATTTTGTCTTGAATATCCTTTTTTATCATTTCTATAGATGAGAGAAACGGATTCAATATTACCATCGCCTAATAATCCGTCTTCATCGATTTTCAGTGTTGTTAAAGTAAAATCTTCTATGTTGATTAATCGAATCAAATGATCATCAATATAATCAATGATAAATTTATTGTTGTTTAATATTTCATTTGTTGGATCCTTGATTTTAATGACATCGCCTAATTTTAAATCAAGATAAACTCCTTCATCGCCTTCTTCTGTAGATTTTTCATTTTCTTCTGTATTTTCTGTGTTTTCTGTATCTTCTTCTTCATCATCGTTCACTTTTTCCGATGATTCACCCTGTTCTTTTTCAGATTCCGATTCAGAATCTGCCGTAACATCAACTTCTTCAAGGGACAAGCTTTCTTCGCTGGAGGACGACGATGGTTTTTGAGACTTATCATTTTCTATTATTTCTATATTTTGTTTTGTTGAATTGGTTGACATTGTCCTATATTTATCATAGATAATTTTATGAATGAATAAACTGAAATTATCTATATCTATATCTCTCTAAAGAAAGTAACAGTTGATGATTATCGATTTTAGTAATCTTCTGGTGGATTTGTAATTAAATTTTTTAGTGTTACATCCTCAAATGTGGCATTTTTATCTGCCTCAAAAAAATAATTCATATTTCGTAGATATTCGCCCTCGGCAAAGTCAGCTGCTCCACGGGTCATTTTTATTTTTTGAAAAAATTCAAGTGACTGTATAACATAATGGTTTAAACGAATAATACTATCATCCCGTAATGTTTTTTCATCATCATAAAAATTGACTAAACCATGGATCCATATATGAGAACTATTGGGGATCGCCTTTGTTTTAAATATATATTTGGAATCTTTGTGTATAATTTGTTCTTCACGATGTGTGATGGATGTTCGAATATCTGGTGGTTGTTTTAAAAGACCATCACTACCAAACATATGCCAACAAGAATATATTAAATTATATTTTTCAAGTGATTTTAATTCTGTTCGTAATTTGTTTTTCATTCCAAAATAAAATTCGTCAATATCACACACGACTAACCAATAAGTATTGTCTCTTAATTTTTCACGATCAAACATGTCTTTGTAATATTGTTGCTGCCAATGTTTTCGGGCACCATAAAAATAAGTCACTAAACCCTTATCCATATATTCTTGTAAAATTTCCATGGGATTATCTGTACTTCCGTTATCGATTAAATAAAAATGATCAACACCTTGCCATAAATAATGTTCTAACCATACCTTTAAATTCATCGTTTCATTTTTAAATATTGCAATTACAGATAAATAATGCATTTTATTTATAAAATTATAAAGTAAAATATTTATATTATTTTATGGTAAAATACTTTATATTAGACAATACTTTTATAAACAATATAAATATTTATTCAGAATAAATGAAATATATGTCACAATATGTTTATAAATTAAATGAAATTCCTGGATTTACTGAGATAATTTTGAATTTTCCGTCAAACATTTTTTTTAAAAAAATAATAAATGTTATAGATACGAAAACAAAGAATAATCAAGATTATAAAATTATTTCTTATGATTCTGCTTATTTGAATCATGAGCATTTTCTTACGTATGGAATATTTCGATCCGTGGTTTTAAATAGCGAAAATGACGTGGTTTCGTTTTTTCCTCCTAAAAAAATGAAGTTTGTCGATTTTCATAAAAGAAATCCAGAATTTAATAAAAGTGATATTTCTGTTCATGAATTTGTGGAGGGCATCGGGATCAATTTATTTTGGGATCCCACCATTGGTCTTACTGGTGCCTGGGAAATTGCGTCATTGGACGATGTCGGTTGTCATGTATTATATTCTGTGGAGGACAACAAAAGTCTTCGAGATATTTTCATGAATATCATACAACTGAAAAATGTAGATATTGATTTGCTTGAAAAACGTTATTGTTATCATTTCATCATACAACATTCAGTATTTGGATTAATTAAACCCCTGGACGATCCAGATCTTTTCTTAATAAATGTTTTTGAAATTGTCAATACGGGGAATCATAGTGTGAATGTTTTTACAATTGATATAAATAATCCAAGTATGAATGAAATCTCGAATTTTACACACGTGAAATTTCCGAAAGTATATAAATTTACTTCATATCAGCAATTAAATGATGACTTTACAAGTATTCCATATACAACAATGGGACTACACTTTACAGATAAAAATGGAAGACAATCTAAACTAATCAATCCCAATTATGAATATGTCAAATATATCAAAGATAGTAATATGTTTAATATAGATATATTTCGACTAGAATATATTTATTTATCTCTCCGAAAAGAAGAAGGAAAAGTGGTGGACTATTTAACCCAAAATTATTTGAATCGAAAACATTTTTTATTTTTTAAGAAACATTTGTATTTATTTACTCAAACATTGTACTTGAATTATATTTATTGTTATGTTAAAAAAGAATTAAAATTAAGTATATACAGTGATATTTATCAATTACACTTGAAATTAATTCATCAAATATACACGAATGAATTGAAACCCCTAAAAGAAAATATAAAGAAAAAAACCGTTATTGATTATGTAAACACATTAAGTCCAGAAATGTTAATGTATTTATTGAATTATCAATACTTTGATTCTTTTCATACAATAATAAGTGAAATGCCTATTTCAACGACAATTTAAAATTTACCAAATATTACTTCGTATACCTTTGTTGCTAAAGAAATACTAGTTAATAAATTTTGTTTCACCATAACGATGTCGGCAGGTTCTCTATAAGCAACCCGAATAATACTATCGACATCGTGTGGATGCATTTTTTTAAAACCGCAAAATGTCATTGTTTTGGATTCTTCAAAGAATTTAGAATATAATATGTATTCAATAATTTTACCAATAGTATAATCCTCGTTTTCCAAAATCACGTCATAAGAATGTTTCATTGTATTTTCAGATTCACCTATTTTAATTGCGTCTGTTTCAATGACTGTTTTTAAACCTTCCAATCGCGCAATAATAATTTTACATGCTTTTTTGATTAAATCACGATTCGAAAAGACGCCCATTGTTTGTATCGTGAAATCAAAACAGTCTTTTTTGACAATACGCTTTCCTTCTAATAATTTCCAGTTATCAGCTTCAAATTCAATATCATCTTTACTTAACCCCTTGTCCTTCCATTGTTGTTTTTTCTTGTCTAATTCCTTTTCCATATGAACATCATCCACGGTAAAACCGTACGAACAACAAGAAACCACATTAAACATACCGTCGGTTTTCGCATTGTCGATTGAAAACTCGCATGTCATTTGTAGTTTTTCACCAGGTATATCGTCTGAAATGCGAGGACGTAAGCGGACAAAATCAATATAATAACCCATATCATTTGGTGGAAATATATTATGGGTATCTTTAGAGGATAAATATTCGTTTGTCAGCGTGTTTTTTATTTTGAAGTGCTCAGTGGTAATATACATAATGGTGTCGCTTGTATTTTCCATATTGACTTCTAATAAATAATTTTCAAGAGGGATTTCAAGGTCATCAATATGTATTGGAATACAACTTAAGCGTTGTTTGATAATTTCGTTATTAAAACGAGTCGTATTTACCAATATTTTTGATTTGTTGTCTTCATTTGGTGATGTTTTAAATACAACCGTTGGAATATCGGATAATACAGTTCTGCGGATGGCATTTGCTAAACTCACATTTACGCCACTTAAGCTAAATGTAAGGACGCCTTCTTTTTCTACGATTTTATCGATTTGTGGATTCATCTTTTTTGTTATCTAGTATAAGCTATTATAATAATATATTTAAACCTTTGTATTTATTTAATCAATTTTTTTAGATATTCTTTATTTTACAATATTTAGTTGAATATTTGAATATTTGAATATTTGAATATTTGAATATTTGAATATTTGAATATTTGAATTTTAGAAAAAATGAGTTAAAAAAACAATTTGAATACCTAATTATACATTAATGAGTTCGATTTTATATTATTCCAATTTTTGTGAACACTCAAAAAAATTGTTACAGACGCTTTCAAAGACACAGGTAAGTAAAGATATACATTTTATTTGTATTGATAAGCGTGTCAAAGATCAAAATGGAAAAATACAGATTATATTAGAAAACGGTCAAAAAATAGTCATGCCAGAAAATGTCACGAAAGTGCCAGCGTTGTTATTACTGAATCAGAATTACCAGGTCTTGTATGGTGATAACATTTATAATCATTTAAAACCACGTCAAGAGGTGGTGACCCGTCAAGCGACAAGTAATAATATGGAACCCATGGCATTTTCATTAGGTGGTGGTGGGGGTTTTGGAGGGGTCGTTTCCGATAATTATAGTTTTTTAGACATGGATCATGAGGAGTTGAATACAAAGGGGAGTGGTGGTATGAGACAGATGCATAATTATGTGCCATTGAATCATTCAGATATAATTACTACACCAAAAGACGATTTTGATTATAAAAAAGATAAATTGTCTGGCGATTTAACCATTGAACAATTACAAAAACAGCGTGATCTAGAAATGTCAAATTATGCGCCACAACAGAAAAAAATCTAAAAACGGATAAATATGAATATAAAAAATGAAAAAATATAAATATTATATGTTTAATTTACTTAAAAATATAATTCAACTATAAGATAATGGCGTCGTCAACTGTTTTGAACGGATTTAACAATCATTTTATGGAATTTGTGGAAGATATTATTCGGATCTTTCCAAATGATGTGGATATTTCATCAGCTAAAAATTCGTTTACATTAATTCGAAAGGCGAATCCAAAATTGATTATAAAAATATGGCAGAGTTATGTGGTGGATAAATATGCTGAGAAAATCGACGATGGTGATATTAGTTTTTTCCTGGATAAAGATTACGGGGAGGATTTAACAAATGCGCAAAATTCGGGGCAAATCATTGAGGCGATTAATAGATTAAGAAATCCAGTAAAAATGATGACACCCGATGAACAGGCAAAGACAATGAAATATATTCAAAACTTGAAGAAGTTATGTGTCATGTATCATTCGATGTAATTTAGTTGTGTGTATTTGTTTGTGTGATTGTTGCTGAATCAATATTTGCCACATTAACATCCATATCACCTAGTGGTATTTCTACACCTGTTGGGTTATTGTCTAAATTAATATATCCATTTGGATTAACACGTGCTGGATCTCCAAAAAAATCTAAATGATCTGGTGTTAATCCTCGGATTTGTGTCATAAAATATTGTCCTAATAAATAGATTGTTTCATCAGTCATATCATGAACACTTATTTTCACTTTTTCAATTTCCCCTGTGGACGGGTTTTGTTGAAATTTAAAAAATTCAACCCGATACAAATTTGGATATTCAACTACTGAGGTATTATTAGCAAATGCTGGAAATACATTTGGAGGAGGAGGAAATGGATTTGGATTTAATACTGCGTTACATAATGGGCATTTACAATTTTGACTACGGGAACACCAATTTCTTATACAATCAGTATGAAATTTATGATGAAAATAAGGATCGCTATTGGGTGTAGCATTCGGATTTATACAGTCGGTTGTGAATATTTGTTGTCCATTTGTCAAAGGCTCTGTACAAATCGCACAGTTATCTTCATCACTGTTTCCACCAAAAAAACGAATTCGTTTTCCACTTTTTCTGTTTTTACGACGAGGTGTAGTTTTTTTGTGTTTTCTAGTATTTTTTCTAACTGATTTTTTTGCGATACGTTTTTTACTAAATCTTTTTTTAGAGATAGGCATATATATTATCACTATAATTTTACTTTGTATTTTTGAGTAAAATTATACTTGACTATTTTACATACGTGTAATTCTTAATGAAGTAATATTGGGTACGTGTTCTGGGTCATTAAATAAAAAAGTATGAAAAATATCTCCTTCGCGAATTCTTACATTATAAGGATTATCACCAAGAACAATGTATCCATATGGATTATCTTCGTGCTCACCATTAAATCTAATATTATAAAAGCCTAAATCGTCAAATTCAGTTACCAAATAAGTAATTATATCTGACCTTTCCCTACGTGAAATATCTTGGACTCTTACTGGGACTCTATTATTTTCTCCATCAGTTCTAAAAAATTCAACACGATATGAATTTTCGGGAAGTTCTACGGGCGTACTTCGGCGACGATTTGAATTTGTGTTTGGGTTAGGGTTTAACTCACTTCTACAAAGAGGACAAGTACATATTTCTTGTCTGTTTGCTTGATAGGCACAAGCTTCTTCAATACAACCGCGATGAAAGTTATGCTTACAATTTGTCTCGAATATTTCTCCATTCGTATTATCTGATAAAGGTAGAAAACAAATCGCGCAGTTATCCTCATCACCATTTCCACCAAAAAAACGAAATCGTTTTCCACTTTTTCTGTTTTTACGACGATGTGTAGTTTTTTTGTATTTTCTAGTATTTTTTTTGGATTTGACTGATTTTTTGACACGATTTTTATTTTTACTAAAACTAAATCTTTTTCTAGAAATTGGCATATATTATATATTTATATTTAATTTAAACTTAAATATAAAATCTTTTGTAAAAGTATGTCTGAGGAAACAAAACAAATTCCTGAAGAGTTTAAAAAAGTCATACCAGATTTTATTAATGATATCAAAACAACATTTCCAGAATATAGTCCCATTATCAATCAATGGTGGGTATCGGACGGATGTGATGAGGCAGAGTTGGGTGCCAAAATAGAAAAGGTATTTACTCATTGTTTGGGTATTTTTCCCGAAAGATTTTTCGATATTTTGTATAAAAATGTGGAAATTTTCAATAAAGATTCCGATATAAATACCGAGTTTTTGCCTGGATTGAGTTTCAAGTATTTATGGAATTGTGACATCAGTGACAATACAAAGGAGACGATTTGGAAGTATTTACAATTAATATCGATTTCTGTCATTGGATGTGTGAAAGACCAAAGTGCCTTTGGAGATTCCGCAAAAATATTTGAATCTTTAAATGAGGATGATTTCAAGGGTAAATTAGAGGAGACTTTGGAAAAAATGCAAAATATGTTTGACACGAATTCATCTGATGCTAATGAAAGAGGTGATGAAAGAACAAATATGCCATCCGTGGATGAGCTTCATGGTCACATCTCTGGAATGTTGGGAGGTAAATTAGGTGATTTAGCTCGCGAAATCGCAGAAGAAACCGCTGGAAATTTAGATATGGATTTTGAAAATGTCACTGATGTAAAGGATGTATTTCAAAAGATGTTTAAGAATCCAGGAAAGTTGATGAGTATCGTTAAAAATGTAGGTGATAAATTGGATTCAAAAATGAAGTCGGGAGAGATCAACCAGACTGAGTTGATGAGTGAAGCGACTGAAATAATGAATAAAATGAAAAATATGCCGGGAATGGATGATATTCAGAGTATGTTGGGTAAGATGGGAGGATTGGGCGGGCTTGGTGGGCTAGGTGGATTAGGCGGGTTAGGTGGTAAAAATGTAAAGGTGAATACTGGCGCAATGCAGGCACAAATGGATAAAAACATGCGAATGATGCAAAGTGCCGAAAGAATGAAGAAAAATTTAGAGATTCGTAAAATGGCAAAAACTACCGCAGCAGAAAACGCAAAGCTTGTTCAAGAAAAACCGCCATTGACAGAAAAAGAAATCGAAGATTTAATCAATAGTATTCAGCAAACATCGGGTAAAGCGGAAAAATCACCACGACCTGGGTCAAGCGCTGAGGTAGTAGGAAAAAAGAAAAAGAAGGGCAAGAAATAAAAGTGTAAATAAATTAAATAAATTAAATAAATTAAATAAAGTAAAATATAAAGGTTTATATTATTATTTTATAAAAATGAGTAAAAATATAGCAATATATAATAGTTTTCCGTGTCATTATGAAATGTTTGGTTATATTATATTTTATTGTGTTATTAAAAAATATACGTTAGAAATATTTACTGAAAATTTTCTTGATATTGGTTGGTTTACATTTTATAAAAAGATATTTACAAATTATTATAATATTATATATCGTAGTTGTAATGAATTTGAAAATAACGAAAAACGTAGAAGTTTTGATTTAATTTTTCTAACAACAGATGATGACCCGAAATTTAAATACGAATGGATGAATAAAAAAGTAGTATGTATTAATCATTATTATAAATGTAGAAGAATAGATAATTATCATAGTATAGGAGTTCGTCCTTTTGTAAAAAACAAAATAAAATGGGCATTGCCCTGTTTTCCACTATTTAATAAACCAAATAAACAGTTTGATCCTGAAGTTATAAACGTATGTATTATTGGTGGTGGTAATTTAGATAATAATTTATACAATATAAATTTAATCAATAGACTAAAAAGTAATAAAAAAATAATGATACACATAATTACTCGTTTTGCTACACAAGAAATGGTAGATATTTTAAGTAAAAAAAATGAAAATATTGAAATTAGATTATATCAACGTTTTGATACAGAAAATATGTTTTCATTATTAAGATGTGTAAATTATATCTTTATAGATGTAACTATAAATCAAGATCATAATATTGGATATAGTATGTCTGGATCAACACCTATTGCGTTTTCATCATTGTCGAGATTGATTATATCTAGTGACAATAATAAAATGTATAACTTTTCATCAGCATTAGAATTTGATTTCAACACTAATGAAGATATTACATTAGATGATATTAAAGAAGAAACATTAGATTTAATAATCAAAGAAAGAAATGAATTAATTCAAATATTTCATAACAATGTAGATGAAATTATATATAACAATGAAATAATGAATGATAATGAGATACATGATTATTTGTTGAAAAACATAAATATTTTATAATAATTTTTATAATATAATAAATAAAATTATAAAAATTAAGTAATCCTATATTATATATAATGACATCCTATATTCCATTTTGGTCTAATGATCCAACCGTTTTATTTAATAAAAAATATATATTGGAATTATTTCCTCGAGAAGGTATGACATTTGATGAGAAATTAAACGCAATTACTCGATTGATAATATTTATATGTATTTTAGGATTTATGATAACTCGTTCTTATCGATTTTTATTAAATGGCGCAATTGCTTTATTCATCATTTACATCATGTACAAGAGTCAAAAACAATTCATTATAAGCGAATTGACAAAGAAACCAGGAGATAAAAATAAAGAAGGGTTTGGAAATAATAAAAAATATAATAAAGATGATACAATTGACGCATCGCTTAAAATTATTAATCCAGAAACATTAAAGACATATTTGAAAAGTGATTTCGAAGAAGTGAATAAAAAAAATCCGCTCGGTAATGTACTATTAACAGAAATCATGGACAATCCGAAACGAAAACCAGCACCACCTTCTTTCAGTACAGAAGTGTATGAAGATATTAGCAATAATACAAAAAGAATGATTCAAACATTGAATCCAGGTATTAAAAACACGAATCAACAATTGTTTGGGGATTTAGGAGAAAAATTTGAATTCGACCAGTCAATGTGGCAGTATTATTCAAATCCAAATACGAAAATACCAAATGATCAAGGTGCTTTTGCTGATTTCTTGTATGGTGATATGCCATCATGTCGCGGTGGTGATGATATTGCTTGCGTCAAGGATAACTTTAGGTATAACTTGTATTAAGTTATTTCATTTTTGGATATTGGATATTTGGATCAAATATTTGGATATTTAGCGCATAAATAAAAAGAAACGTATTTAATTATGTTTCTTTTTGTTTAGTAAAAAATAATGTAATATATATATAAATATGGCAAACGTCTCAAATTATACTTTTGAAAATATGTCCAGAATTGGCAATGATAGTTGCTATTTAGACCAAGAAACCATTCAAAACAATAGTGCTTGTAATTACTTGTTACAAAATTATTTTGCGAATGATTGTAGTATGCGATCTCCAATTGATTTAGCAACAACTCAACCATGTGTTTTTTACAAAGGTGGCTACAATGTGGGTGCTGGTGGATGTAATATAGATGAAAATTCGAATTTAACTATTGGTACTATACAAACTCACCCAAAATGTCGTATTGACTTATTTCAACGTCCATTTGCCACCGTACCATTCATGGGTAGAGGATCCGTTGATCCTATTTTAGAAGCACAAATTCAACAAGGTGAAAATATTACCAACAAAAGATCGGTAACAAATTTACCTGAAAAGAGTTACCTGAAATATAGTCAAACACCATTGTTACCAGATGTGAAACAGAAAATAGAAAATCCAGCTTATTGTGTTGAAAGTGTAGCATCTGAAGGTTGGGTACGCGGAGGTGTCCCATCTCGTGAATTAACCCGTGATCGTGAGTATTACAATTCCAATGGTAGAAACAAAAATATGTAAATTTAATTTTTGTTTGTAAATAAATAATACATTTTTATAGTATTATTTATTTTTGTAAAATGGTGAAATTCTAAATCTTGAAATTTATTTCAAAGAGTTTAAACATATACTATAAATGATACGTGATTGGTAATATAAAATTACATTTGTAATCACTGGTATCAACAATAAGTAAATTTGAGAAAATGTAAATTTCTTAATGTTGAATAACGCAAAAATTGCGGTAAGGACGGAACCAACTAAAAATAAAAATACGAAAACAAGAATGACAAAATAATACATGCACCATTCTTTTCCTAAAGGACTAAAAAAAGTATTCATTAAAGAATCCATTATAAAATAATGTAAGAAAATATTTTTATATTATATGGTTTTTATGGTTTTTGTTTATTATGATTTAGAAAAATATCTTTTTACTAAACTACGTAAATAACAAATGTATAATACAAAAATGATATGTACATATTATTATTATGATTCCGATTTAAAAAAAAAGATTCCCTCGGAATTAACAGATTTAAATTTTGATTTTGAACAACAGCCTGATGACATTTGTGATTTAATTTATCAAACAGATTATTTACAAATATTTGGAATAATGGAATTTGATTATGATACAATAAATAGAGAAATGAAAAATATATATGAAACACTTTGTGTGAAATCAAACTCTAGATTACAAGAATGTATGAAAAAAACAGCAAGTATCTTTTTAAGTGAGGATTTAGAATTGGGATTTATGGCGCTTTTTTCATATGATTATTTATTTGCGACACATTTATGTATTTGTGATTTTTTAGAAAACGGGTCAATACAAGAAAAATATATGGATTTACTTACAAAATTAGTTTTTGAATAAAAATAATATTATATACTTATAATAATATGGCATCTACGAGAAATTTAAATACACCAGGAAATTATAATTTAGAACAAAGACAATACAGAGATATGGAAACTTACACACTTTATCCGAATTCACAGTATGGATCAGCATATAATACAATGTTACCAGGAAATGGTGTAAATCCAGGTCAAGTCCCATGGAATCAACTATCTAATAACGCAGTTCAAATTGAATCTTTTTTATTTGGTATTAATTCTACAAATTTAGTCCAACCTCAAGCACCTTTAGTACCTGAATTAAAAACATTACAAACCGCAAATTTTTTTGAAAGAATCCCAGTTTTTATTCCAGAGCCACTCGTTGTGGAAAAAAGTCAGCGACCTTTTCCAGTTCCTTAATATTAGAATAAGTTAGTAAAAACAAAAAATTGAGATAATATAATATTTAAGAATGAATATTATATTATGGAGCTCACATAATTTATTATATACATGTTACGCGATTTAAGATATTCAATATTTTTTATTCAGAAAAAATCATATTACACCATACTTTTGCCCTTTCAGCCCAAGTGCTTCTTTCTGCGTATTTTCTACCAGTATATCTTAATACATCCTTATGTTCTTCTGTAATCGAAAATAATACTTCTAATTCTTCACCTTCTTTTATTGGAATACCATAATCTTCCATAGTATTTGTTAAACCTGCTACTGGGAAGTAAACACATACAACCTCTGATCTCAACATTTCAAGAGCAGTAATACATGATGTTTCTGGCCAATAACTTGGATATAACCATATTTCACTGGTAGACATCAATTCATATAAGGCATCTCTACCTAATCTACCCAAATGTTCAATACTTGGTGTTTGTTTAATATATTCCAACATTTTTTCCTCTTCTGGATTTTTAGGGAAATTATTATAACTCGAAATTTTCAATTGTGCGTCTGGATATTTTTCTAATATTTGAGGCCACAAATGTAATAATCTACCAAGTCCTCTTTCCGCACAAGAAGTATATACAAAACGATTTGGTACTTTTTGATTTAATGGGTATGTAAACATTTCATTAATTATACCGTTATTAATTGTTACTATTTTTTCTTTTATATCTGGATATTTATCAACAAATAATTTTTTGTGCCATTCTGTTAAACAAACCACATTTGTAATTCGACTGTTCCATTTTTTAATAATATCTACCTCTCCTAAAAAACTTGACCCATATGCGTGGAAACATGTATCATGTGCCCATAAATATAATTTATAAAATGATAATTGTTGGAAAAATAATTCCAAAAAACCAACATATCTGGAGACAATAATTGTATGTATTGCGTTTTCTTTAAAAAAAGTAGGAAGATTAAATAAATGTATATATTTGATATTATCTATTGTTTCTTCTTCTACATCACCACTTACATATATTTCATAATCTTTTGGGAAATTTTTACTCAAATAAGCAACTGCGGTTTCCGACCCACCCAATGCTTTTATTAAACTTGTTGTTTGATTCCATTTTTCACCCGACCATCCTGAAAAAAATAATATTTTCTTACTTTGTTTGCATTCTTCAATAGAAAAATGTTTATTATCTGTTAATACTAAATTCATTGGAATATCATATTTTTTATATTTTTCCATAAAATCATAACTAGATACAGGATAACCGTTTTCTTCTAAAAATCTTATATAATCTCTGAATAAATTAAAAAATTCAGCTTCTTCATTTTTAGGAATATAATCTATAAAAAATTGTAAATTAAATAATAAACATTTTATGAAAAATTCTTGTGTTCCCTTTATTTTTTTAGTAAATATGATTCTAAACATCATTATACCTGTTTTATAATTCTTTGTTTTATCTGAAACTATAATCATATAATATGGAAGCATAAATTGTAATATTGTGTTATCAATAAATAATTTGTCAGAATTATTTCCTTGTAGTAAATAGCGAGTTTCCATGAAATCTTTAATTAAACTATAATAAGAATATGCTACTTCATTCATATTTTCACAGCAATAATGTTGTATTAATTGAAATAATCCTTCGCCTCTTTCGTTATCATAATTATATGATTTGACGCAATAATAATAACCATTTTCTGGTTGTTTTAACATTTGATAACAGTGATTAATTTGAATACAACAATGAAATTTTTCCTGCGACCAATTATCCTGTTGAAGAGTTTTTTTATACCAAATGATGGCATTTTCGAAATCTCCATGATCTTTGTAACTATTGGCGCAATAAAAAGCATATCTATTATATAACGAATCTTTCTTTTCTAGACATTCATAATACGCTTTTTCTAATATTTTGGCATCCTTCAAATATTTGTCCGGATTATTGGTATTTCTATCACCACTACGACCAGATACAGTATAATAATTTCCGGAAATAATATATCTAGTAGGTTGATGCTCATATGGCACAATAACTTCATGTAGCACGCCGACATATAACCATTTTTTTCTGTTATTCACCATTAGTAGGCGTCCATATATATTATTATCAATATGATTTCCAAATTGAAATAAATATTCGTCGTGATCTAATACATCGGGTAATTTAAAATCACCACATATTTCATCATCAGCATCAAATATTAAAACATAATCGGTTTTTTCATAAGCACATATAAGCGCCTGAGTTCTGTTATGACCGAAATCTTTCCACTCATGATTATAAATTTCTCCAGGTATATTTTTTTCTTTAAAAAAAGTTTGAATAACTTCTATTGTATTATCAGTAGATCCGGTATCACATATAACCCAGTAGTCGAAATTAATTTTACCGCACAATTTTTGTAATGTATCTCTAATAATTCTTGACTCATTTTTAACAATCATATTTAAACATATTGTTTTTTTTGCGGGATTTTTTTCAGTAATAACCAAATCTACCATATTGTTTATTTATTATAATTTTGAATATATTTAATTTGTTTTAACAATATATTTATTATTATTATTTGAAAATTATTTGTAAATATTTGTAGAATAAATATATACAAATTCACTAATATTCTGGTACATGTTTTTTAAATAAACACCCTTGACTAGATAAATCTTTTATCTCACTAGTTATGATTGCTGGATTTTGATACAAACAATTTGACATCCATATTTTTATGATACAAAAATTTTTTTTTGGTGATATAGTTATCCCGGTTACATTCGCAACAAATGACTCTTGACTACTTATTGATTCGCCTACTAATAAGTATGTTAACTTACGCCAAACATCATAGACATTTTTATTTGATATTTTATAAGAAAAACACCCACCGTTTCGGTTTCGAGGATCTTCCCATATTGGTTTGATACCATGTCGCATTATAAATAGCATACAATTTTTCACTAAAACCTCTGGCAAGGTTTCAATAATAGCAATGGTCCCTTCTACAGTTTCCATATCATATATTACCTTGTAACTATTAATACTCCAATCTGTATCATGGGGTAAATGCGCCCACAACGTCCATTTATTTAATAAATTATGATATTCATTTGTTTCTGGTAATGTCTCAGTCGCCATTGTTGGTTGGGGAGTAACCATATAATGTATAATAATTATATTTTTTTATATTGTTTACTAATTATTTATTTTTTCATAACTTTCATTACTATTTTTTTCACTTTCACTTTCACTTTCACTTTCACTTTCACCGTTACAACTTATAGTTTCTTCATCTGGGCAATCTTTAGGACGAATCACCTCAATCACCTCATAATTATCCTTATATAAATAAATGATATCTTTTTCACAAACTTCAACCATGTTGGCATTGTGATCGATTATATTTAATTTGTATTTACAAGAATCTGGTTTTTGGTAAATACCGTGTCTTGAATACAATAAAAAACAAATCACATATTTATCTATTTTATTATTTACAACATAATAATTATTTCCATTGAAAAATAAATTCAAATCGTAATTGAGCTGTTTTAATTCGTTTTGAATATATAAATCAAATGAAATAAATGTATAATTACATATTTCGTAATTAAATAATTCACGATGTATATTTTTTGTATTCGGTATAATTTTTTTGTTTATGATAGTGCTCGTTTGTGGCTCTGGATCAGAGTATATAATAAATTTACAATAATCCGGTATAAGTTGACACCAATTTGAATCGTCTCTATTACATGTATTAATCACCTGATTGTCGGAAATAATTTCTATATTATCTTCACCAGATTTTTTAGATATATATTTCATCATTTCTAATAATTTTGGGTTATCATTTATGATTTGTAAATATATTTGTTTTACCTTCATTTCAAGTAATGTATATGCGTATATACAATAATAGGAAAGATTCATTAATAATTTAAACTGTTGTTCTGGATAAATGTTTGACATAAATATGTGAAAGAGTAACGCGAATGAAAGGAGTTTAAAAAACATATTATATTATTAAATATATATGTTTTTATATTGATTTTACTAATATTTTTAGAATTTATATGAAACCCTAATAAGAAATAAAACTTTCGTATTCAGGTGATGACGATCCAGATGGTGGAATTTTATAACTTTTTTGTATTGATACTATTGGCGCAGGAACTGTAACTGGTATTGTAGCATCTTCTGGCGATGATGTAATTTCGGTAGTTGAAACAAGTGAAATTGGAATATGTAAATATTTAGTGATTCCATGTTTTGGATATAGTTTTTCTAGTATAAGTTCATCTGGCTGTATAATAGTTTCTGGTGGATTATATGTTTGTTTTTGTATATTTCCTTGAGCAACATTCATTCCAAAAATATATAATACAATACTAACAATAGTTGTAAGAAAAATAAATGGAATAAATACAATCATCCATGAAATTACTCCTAAATTTTGTTGACACAAGATATTCAATAAAAAGGTAACAATTATCATGACTATGATTTTTATAACCGCTGTATTATATAATCCTAAATACAAGTCAATAATTATTTGTGTCATTGAAAAAAATAAATATATTAATGCTGGAGCACATAATTCAAACATTTATACTATATTATACCCATATAAAAATTATGCGTTTAATTATGTTTATCTTGTCTAATAGAAAAATGGCTCACCGTGTTTTAAATAACCGATTTTATTCCCAGGATCACCATTCTCGTCCACGGAATATATGTTACCATTTTCTTCATTTTCTGTATAATATGTAACATCGTCAATTTCTATTTCAAAAACTTCTTCCTCTTCTTCTTCTTCTTCTAAGCTTGCGACCGCCTCTTCCTCTTCTTCTTCTTCAACCTCTTCTCCTTCTAAGCTTGCGACCGACTCCTCTTCTTCTTCAACTTCTTCTTCATCAACTTCTTCTTCGGTTTCTTCATCAACTTCTTCTTCATCAACTTCTTCTTCAACTTCTTCTTCTTCTACTTGATCTGAATCTTCATGTTGATCTTCCTCAACTACTACTTCTTCCTCAATATCTTCTTGATTAGAATCTTCATCTTTAGCATGTTCCTCATTATTTTTTTCAAGTTGTTCTTTTTCAAATTCAGAGTTATCCTCGTCATCTTCTTCCTCCGGATCAACATCTTTTTTAGAAACAACAATATTTTTACTATTATTATTTAAACAAAAGAAATTATCAATAGTACTTTTTGTCACACCTGATTTATTTGAAATATCATCATGTATTTCTAAAACAATATTTTCTTTATTATTTAAATATTCTTTTTTTATTTTTTCCAATTCATTTTTATAATATTCCATTTCACTTTTACATTTTTCAAGTTCATTTGTTAAGTGTTGAACCGTAAAATCATACATTAATTTACTAACACCATTACGGATAACACAACCAACATCATTTATTAAATTTTCAATCTTTGTATTCATGGGTATATTTTATTATAATAAATTTCGTTTAATACAGTTTAAAAAATATTTAATATTTATAAGTATAAATAATATGGACAATATTAGTTTTATAAACAAAGACGAAATCAACGAAAAAATAAATATGATAATGCGTCAAACTGACTATGATTATGATACGAGTTATTCAAAATTAACCGAATCAAATTATGACCACATTAAGGTAATCAAGACATATTTAGGGATTACTGAAAAAAAAGCATCTGAAAAAAAAACCACATCAATTAATCAGGAAATATATAAACAAATTAGACATAAATTAGATGATTCTATGAAATTGTATAATCATAAACAAGAAGAAAAACTGAAAAGCGATATTGATCAAAATACTCTTCGTCTCAAGGATTAGCTATATATGGCGTGGTTGATAAAATAATATAATAATTTTTTATTGTATTATTTACAAGTTAATAATTACAAGCCAAATTTTTCACTTAATATACTGTTTTTGGTCTGATTTTTTTTAATCGTCGCCAATTTATTTTTTGCCTGATAATTATTCGATGGTATGATTTTATTATTGATTATAAACTCATCATTGTCCTCATGGAATTCGGGTAAAATGCGTGTAAGCGGTTTATCCACAATTAAAAATAAACGGTCCGTCTTTAATATCGACCGATATTCTTGTATGGTTAAAGATCCATAGTATTTTTCCAACATGTGATGTGGGTCGGGTGCTGGTTTTATATTTTTGGTGTAGTTATAAATTTTAGAATAAATATGATTCAACAAATAATACCTTTCAAATTTAGTAGATGTATCTATACTCTCATTCATTAAATGGGCCGTGGCACATTCAGGAGTACAAAAACACCCATATACATGGTATGTGTCCTTCATAACATATTTTGGAATATAAATTGGCGGATTATCGAAATCATACGAGCACCAAAAACACGCTGATTTTTTGTCCGAAATATTGTTGGTATGTAAATTATATTCTAAATTTTTCAATTTTCGCCAGATTTCCTTTGTTTCTTCTTCATTATCTTGAATTTTCTTTTGACATTGTGTAGCAAATAAATTATTTGTCAAATCATTCGAATTATATGTCAATGATGGAGGTGTTGTTGTTTGATATCTTTCCTGATTATTATCAATCACCTCATATAAAAAATCTTTTTTAGAATTTTCAAAATTGAAAGATTCTATACTATTATTTTTCATATTGAATTCACTATTTTCATCCAGGTCTTTCACAGAACATTTCAAATGTAATATAATGTTTGGCTTTTCCTGTTTTTTTGGAGGAAGTGCGACAATTTGTTGAACTATTTTTCCTCCTTTTGGTTTTCTTCCTCTCTTTTTTGGCAACGGTTTCACCATTTCTTCTTCTGTTTTTGACTCAGGTAAAACTATTTGATTTTCTCCGTGATTTAGAGTAGGGTTGCTTATTTTATTTTCTAATGCTTTTGCCATTTCTATTTCCTTTTTTGATCGTCTTCCTCTTTTTCCTTTCACCTGTACAACTTGTGATGTAGTTTCGACGATATCATTATTTACATTCATTTCGTTGATTATATCAATCCCATCCATTTATTATAACATATAAGATAAACATTGATTTAAGTTATTTTAAAAAATATTATAACAAAAACACCAATTAGTTTTGGTTGTTTTCCTCATAACAATACCTACAAACCGGAATATAATTTGATGATCCAATTAACATCTGTTCTTTTTCATTTGTTAAACGCATGGAAAATAATCCAGGAGATCCGTTTTTACACAAACCACATAAAGATGTCATTTTTGTAACCTTGTCGCACAAAGGAATCAAATCTAATATTTTACCGAATTTTTCTCTTTTAAAATCACCATCTAAACCCGAAACATATATTTTTTTATTAAATTTTAACATATCTACAACAAAATCATACAAATCCTCAAAGAATTGACCTTCGTTGATTAAAATAACGTCAACATTATCCATATCATTTATAACGGGTACCAGGGTTGAAGTTTGAATACAAGGTATCATAATTTTGTCGTGAGTTGACAACATTGTATCGTCATATCTGGTATCTGATGAATGATTAATCACCGCTAAAGGAATATTACAAAATGAATATTGTTTATATAATTCAATTAATTTACTAGTTTTTCCGGAAAACATTGGACCAAGAAATATTTCTAAATATCCACATTCATTGTTTTTGTTTAAAGAAGAAGGCATGTTTTTATTCATTTATAAATAAAAAGAAATATATTTCAATTATTTTATAAAGTAAAATAAGAAAACTAATATATAAAAACTAAAAATTATAGTAGTGTATAAACTTTACAATGAATTTTACAACAAATACAAATATAGAAAACGAATCCATACCGTGGATCGAAAAATTCAGACCATCCGAATTTGAACATATTGTATTAGATCCACTGAACAAAGAAATCCTACAAAATATTATAAATACATCATATTTCCCAAATTTATTGTTATATGGACCACCTGGTACAGGTAAAACGACAACTATTATAAATCTAATAAACAAATATCAAGAAATAAATAATGAAAAAAATAGAGGATTAGTCATTCATTTGAATGCGTCTGACGAGAGAGGAATAGATATTATTCGAAATCAAATTAATCAATTTGTAAATTCTAAAACATTATTTACCAAGGGAATGAAATTTGTAATTTTGGATGAGGTAGATTACATGACTAAAAACGCTCAACAAGCTCTGAAATATTTATTACAAAATTATTCAAATAATGTTCGTTTTTGTTTGATTTGTAATTATATTAGTCGTATAGACGAGGGATTACAAAACGAATTTCTTAGACTGAGATTTAATCAGTTGCCTCAAGAAAAAATCATTGAATTTTTAAAAAATATTACAGAAAAAGAAGGGATCAATATAGACGATAGCTCTTTAAAAAAAATACAAGAAATATTTAAATCGGATATTCGAAGTATGATTAATTATTTACAATCCAATCAAGATATGATTTGTGAACATTTTCACATTATTGATAATATTGTGTGGGATAGACTTTACCAAAAATGTGTCGAAAATAAAAAATATGACAACGTTGATGAAATTCTCAATTTAATTAAGGAAACTAGTATCAAATACAATATTAATAAAAAAAATATAATCAAAGATTTTTTGAATTATATTATTCGAAATAAACAATATATAGTAACCAGCGATTTTTTAATTTTTATAGAAAACGCAATGCATTTTCCAGATTGCGATCAAAAATATTACATAAATTATATCATTAATAAATTATTGGATTATTTACCAAAGGCAGAGGCAAGCAATGTCATGTTATAAGTCATCACCGGTGAGCTTGATATGGTTTCTAAACGGTTGTATATGTCTATACGTTTGTTTAATTTTTCCATAAATTCATTCGGTGGTGAGCTTTTTGATGGGTCAAAAATATTCTTGTTACATTCTAATGAATAAATTGGTTGATTTATTTTTTCTAAATCTTTTCTTAAATAACTTTTGTGACATTGGATTGGTATGCTCTTTGTCTCCATTTTATATAGTAGTGAATTAAAAAAATAATTGAAATAATTTTAATTTAAAGAATTTAAAGAAATCAGATCACTTATATACAAGATATGTCTAATACAAAATTAAATAAAAACAATAATATAAATAACAATATAAAAAGCCAGGTGGAAAATATTGATGACGAATGGGAAAAATTTATTTCAAATGATTACGATGATGATTTAGATATTGACCAATTAGAATCAAACAATTCATCAAATGAAATAACGTTGAATATTACAGAAAATATGAATGTTGATAACGATAGAAATATTTGTGATATTCCTAAAGCAACGGAAATATATATATCGACCAAATCAAAAATCGCTTATTTGAATCAAGAAATTGATTTAAAGGCAATATTTTGGGAAATACCGGTGATTCAATATTCAATGCCTCAAAATGGTGTTATTAAAAAACAAATGAAATTCAATTCGCTAGAAAAAGAAGAAGTTGATTACATAAAGGAAAAATTAAAAAATGAATTATATTATGATGAGCATATCATAACAAGTATTGATAATCCAAATGGACGTATTAAATTTAAAGATATTCGAAAGGTAAGTGTTGGTATTTCAAAAAAAGATATTATGAGTTATCGTAGTAAAAAGAAGAGCGCGTTTTATAATTGTTTTGTAATGATTTTGCGTATAAATATTGAAAATACTTTTAAGGAATTTCATATTAAAGTATTTAATACGGGAAAAGTGGAAATACCTGGAATTCAAAATGATGAAATATATGACCAAGTATTGAAGACATTATTGAGGACATTACAACCGTATATTAAAGAGTCACTTGGTTATTTACAAAAAAGCGATACTGTTTTGATAAATTCAAATTTTAATTGCGGATTTTATATAAATCGAGAAGCGTTGTATGATATATTAAAAATGAAATATAATATACAATGTATTTACGATCCTTGTTCTTATCCCGGAATACAATGTAAATTTTATTATAATCCAGAGATGGATATAGAAATACAAACTGGATCTCAAATATCAAAAGAATATAAGGACAAGTATAAACAAATTGTAGAGGTTTCTTTTATGATATTTAGAACTGGAAGTATTCTAATTGTTGGCATGTGTAATGAAAATGTCTTGTATATTATTTATGAATTTATTAAAAAAATGTTGATAAATGAATTTCATAATATCAGTCAACATGTTATTTTACCCGGGAGTAATGATTTGACAAAAAATAAAAATAAAAAAATACGAAAGAAACAAATCTTTATTTCAGTATAATGTTCTAGAGAAATTGGTGGTGAATCAATTTGGAATAAGATAATTCATAAATATATCTGTCTCTGATCTTATATTATTCGCTAAAATGTATTTGGATATTTTTTCTTTGAATATATCTTGATTTAATTCAAGAGCAACTTTACTTTTTAAAAATTTTGTTATGAATATTTGAATCGTTTCATGATAATTATCTTTTATATCACCCAAAGAATCAATTACTAATTTTATCTTTTGTAATTGGTTACTATTTATTTTGGCAGTATTCATCATTTCACTAGTTTTTTCGATTTTTTTCAACTCTTGTATATATGTTTTATTGATTCTTATTTTTATGAAATCTTCTTGAGTAATAAATTGTGATACGATGGTTTTCATGATTTGACAATATACATCCAATAAATGGAATATTTCATATTGAATAGATTCATCTTGAAAATTTGAAGGGGATTTACGGAAATCACTGTGTATTTCGAAAATGGTTTTTTTGTAGACAAACATAATTGCATCTTTGGATGTCAATTGTAAAAACGTATTTTGTTCTCCTGTGATTTGACCAATAAATTCTACGTAGTAATAAAACGCTTTTTGACTATGAAAATAGGACAAATTCAAGTTCCTTGTATGTAACAGTGTCAATTGATATACATGTGTAATCGTGGTTAATCCTCTTAATACAATGTATTTGTATATTTCATCTGATTTGCAATTCATATTTTCTAAAATAAATTGTAAATATTCAAGCACAAGTATTTTGTATTTATTTAAAATCTCTATGTTAGCGCTTGATGATGAGGAAGATGTCGATGATGATGAATGAAATGAATCTAAGTAATTATCCGCATTATGTAACGAATATTGAGAAGGAAATATGGTTTGTTTTATATTAGAGGTTGTTGTTGTGTTATTATTCATTTTATACGTATATTTTATATGTATATTTAAAATATATTATAAAATCCAGGTTTTTCGGTTTTAGCGAATTAATAGTTTTAATATAAAAGTATTTAAAGATTTAAAATAGTTTTTATAATATAAATGTCTGCCGAACAACAGAATAAAGCCCCTACTACTGAAACAAATTATAGACTTCCGAGTGATATTACATTAAAACATGCCGCTAAATTGGGTATTGTCGAAGATAAGCCAATTATGTTGGATTACTGGTCGGTTTCTTTAGATAAAAAAGCGCTAGTCGGTGTGAAAGAAACCGGGGAAAAGCTTTTGGTGAAATCCGAAGACGAGTATACCTCCCCTATTGCTAAATTCTACAAGAGTGGCACAGAATATATCATTATTACTGAAAACTCGATATATATCGTATCCTCCGACATTCCTACCAAGAAGATTTCGTAAATAAAATGAAATGTTATAAAATAATTATTTTTTACATTGATGAGACCAATGCCCAGGTTTTCCACATTTTGTACATTTGATTATCCAATATTTTTTATTTGTATTATTTTTCACTATCATTATATGTCAAGTATATTATATAAAATATAATTTTTATATAATTTATTATTATCTTTTATCTTACTAGAAAAACCGATTAATTTGAATTGAAATTTCCGTTAAAGGTCGCTGGAATAACACCTGGAGGATATCTGGATGGCGGAAACGATAAATAGGCCTGTTTTGGGCATGGAGTGAATGATGGTCTTAAGTTTCCATATCGTTGCCATTGTAATGTCTTGTAATATTCAGGACTATTTACAAAATCCAACGGTCCTTGATTTGATTGAGTTTGTAAATTATACCATAAATAATGGGTAACACCGACTTTGGGTGGTGTACCTGCTTTCAACATGGATAATCCACTGTGAGCGTCTGAATTGTTAATATAAGATTGAATACTTCTTACTTTTCTTGGACGACCTGCCATATTATATTATGGATATATTTTATTTTCAATAAAATCGTAAAAATATGATATAAAAATAAAATGAGTAAACAAAATATAGAAAAAATATACAAATAATGTCTGTTGAATATTTTGAAAAACATGGTTATGTAGTGATCCCAAGTGTGTTAACTCCTCAAGTATGCGACTTAATATATATTCAATGTAAAATGATTGAAGAAATTAAATGTTATGAAAAAAAGGTTAAAACAAGTGATGTTTTATTAGGCGACCCACAAGTTGAAAAAAGCTTTTCTTATTATGCGCCATTATGCTGTGAATCGTTATGTATGTATTTAAAACCACTTATTGAAAAACATATCAATAAGGAATTGTTACCTACGTATACATATATGCGTATTTATTACAAGGGTGCTGATCTAAAAAAACACACGGATCGTGAAGAATGTGAAATTAGCGCAAGTGTATGTATTCATATGAATTCTGAAAAACCTTGGGATTTTTGTTTAACCGATAAAACCGGTAAAAATGTGTCTGTATCCTTAAATAGCGGGGATCTTGTTGTATATAGTAGATATTTAGAACACTGGAGGGATGAATATACGGGTGTAGAACAAACTCAAACGTTTTTACATTATGTTGATAAAAATGGTCCTTATACAAATCGCGTATTGGATTCGCGTAAATTAATGGGATTACCACCGTCAAAATGACTTTTGACACAAAAATAATTTAAATATATTTAATCACTATTAATATATAAAGAATAAAAATGGACTCTATAAACATTTATGATAATTTTTTATCAAACGAAGATTTACAAAAATGTAATCAATATATTTCCAGTGGAAATTGGTTTTACGGTCATACATCGGCATCGTCAACTGGATTCAATACGCCTTTTTGGACTACGGATTTAATGAAAAATGAGTTTTTTACTGATTATTTAAAAAAGAAAATAGAAAAAAAATTAAACAAACAATTCAAATTAAAACGTGTCTATGCGAATGGTCAGACCTATGGTCAAGATGGAAGTTTTCACCAAGATGATACTAAGACAAATACGACAACCTTTTGTATATATACAACACAGTTGCCGGTCGATAATGATGATTTAAATGGGTACTTATATATTAAAATACCAAATAATGCCAAATATATAGCGTGTATTGAACCGCTATATAATAGGGGTGTTTCATTTCCGTCTTATTATTACCATAAAGGTGGCGCTTTCAACCGGTATGTTCAAAATATGAGAATTTGTATTGCGTTTAAACTAGAGGAAATACTTTCCACCAACTCTACTATTTCTACAACGCGTCTTTTACTATGAATAAATATAATACACACAGAAGTTTATTATATTTATAATAAAGTCTTTAATATTTCAATATTTTCCAATGTCATCTTTTCAGGGAAATCAACGTGAAATACAATGATCAAATTACCCGTATGATTGTCCCGGGTTAATCCCATATTTGGAATCACCTTTTGGTATTCTGGAGGTATCACATTTCCAGCATGATTATTGATGGTATACACTTTTCCATTTATATATTTCAATTCAAAACTGAATCCACATAAAGCATCTTTGAGAGAAATTCGTTTTTCCAAAATGAGGTCCAATCCTCGTCGTTGAAATTCACTATCATTTTCTATTTTGATATATATTTTAACATCACCTTTACATTGCTCATTTATTACATTTCCATGATCTTTTAATACAATAATCTCATTATTGTCGATTCCTTTTACAATATCCACGTATAAGGTCTGTTTTTCGTGAATTTTATTTCCGTTTTCCAATATCCATCTTTCAATTTCAATAGGGATTTTACCACCATTTAAAACAGTTTCCATATTGATTGTAAGTGTATTCGTAATGGGTTGCGGTTTTTCATTACCAAAATTCATTGGAACACCATTTCTGAAAATCCGTATATTCGGACCACCGCCAGGACCAAAAGGCATACCACCTGGACCAAAAGGCATCCCGCCTGGACCAAAAGCCATTCCTCCAAATGGCGATCCCCCACCACCTCCTAAACCTCCAAATATAATATTGGACAAAAAATCATCCATTTGATCAAAAGGCATTCCACCTGGAGGCATACCACCACCTTGTGCCATACGCATAAAAGGATTCTTTCGCATCATGTCATATTCGTTTCTTTTTTGAGCGTCACCCAAAACTTCATAGGCTTCACTTATCTTTTGAAACATCTTGACTGATTCGGGGTCCCCATTGTTTTTATCAGGATGATATTTCAGTGACATTTTACGATACGCCTTTTTGATATCTTCACCTGTTGAGGTATCAGAAACTCCTAAAACATTGTAAAAATTTTCTTTTTCAGAAGTCATAATTTTAATATTATTATTATACAAGATAAACTTAAATAGTAATTAACGTATATTATTATTTATAGATGGAAAAGGAAAACACATTATTAATCAATAAATATCAACCATTGTATTTCAACGATTTTGAAATTGATGTAGAAATTATTGATATTTTAAATACTTTTATAAAAATGGATTGTTTGAATATAATGTTTACGGGGAATATGGGATCAGGAAAAACCTCTCTTTTAAATGCGCTTATCCGCGAATATTATCAAGGTTATGATAATTATACAGATAATATACTCTATATTAATAGTCTTAAAGAACAAGGGATTAATTATTATCGTAATGATGTCAAGACCTTTTGTCAAACATGCTCTACCATTAAAAACAAAAAAAAGATTATTGTATTGGATGATTTAGATTTTATAAATGAGCAGAGTCAGCAAGTATTTCGCAATTGTATCGATAAATTCAGTCATAATGTTCATTTTATATCATCAAGCTCAAATCTACAAAAAATCATTGAAAATCTACAGTCTCGATTTACAATTATAAAAATTAAACCGCTTGATCGGACAAGTATGTTAAAGATATTGAATAAAATCAAAATAAATGAAAATATTCATATTGATGAAATATCCGAGGAATTTTTGCTAGATTTATGTAATAATAGCGCAAAAATATTGATTAATTATGTAGAGAAATTTAAATTGTTGAATAAAGATATACACTTGGATTTGATAAAAAAAATATGTACCAATATAAATTTTACTGATTTTAATAAATACACCATTTTATTAAAAGAAAAAAAACTAGTTGAATCTATAAATGTATTGTATATGATTTACGATCAAGGATATTCTGTAATGGATATTTTAGATAATTATTTTACGTTTGTTAAAATTACTTCTCTCATTAGTGAAGATTTAAAATATGAAATCATACCATTTATATGTAAATATATAACTATTTTTCACAATATACATGAGGATGAAATAGAACTTTCTTTATTTACTAACAATTTGGTAAAACTTTTTTAATTTTCTTTCACATCTTCAAATAAACAAAAGGAAGATGAAAAAGTAAGACCATCGTAGGTGAAACTCCTACTATTGATTTTATATCCTTGGATATTTTTTACTCTATAAAACGGCGCTTTAAATTACCGAGGGTGTAAAAGTAAATAATTAAAAATAAATAGTTTAAAAAGAAAATATTATAATTATTTAAATATGGATAAAAAATATTATAGTTTTAAAGCTTATTTACCAGATGAGTTGAGTGATGGTTTGGGGGCACTATATTTAAAATTAATACATTGTTATGTTTTTGCGAAGATGTTTGAATTAGAATTTGTATATTCTCCATTACCAATTGTTTCTCACAATTATGACAATGATATAAATTATCAAGATAAAATGGAAAATATTATTAATTTAAAAAAACATATTTTAAACGCTGAAAGAGATATGAATATTGAATATTTAAATTTTCCAAGAATATGTTTGCCACATTTTGAAAAAAATATAGATGAATGGGCTAAGAGTGAACATATGAATTTTATTAAAAAATGTTTTTGGGAAAATAAAGAACGCGACGTTTTTAAAAATTCTAAATTTAATGTTGCTGTTCATATAAGAAGACTAAACAAGGATGATGAAGGTAAGGATCCTAATTTGAGAGTGAATACTCCAAATAATTATTTTTTATCAATTATGAATATTATAAGAAATAAGCATTCAGATAAGAATATATTATTTCATATTTATTCACAAGGAGATATAAATAATTTTAAAGAATTTATAAGCGATGATGTAGAATTTCATATAAATAGTGATGTTACTAAAAGTTTCATAGAATTGGCATCAGCAAATGCTCTTGTGATATCACCAAGTTGTTTTAGTTATGTGCCAGCATTATTAAGTGATGGTGAAATATATTATAATAAATTTTGGCATGGAAAATTGTCACATTGGATTGAAAATAATGAATAATAATAATTATTTTAGTAAAATTATTTTTTTTGTAATTTAAGACAAAAACGATTTATAATTTTGTTTTGCTATTATAATAGAATAATATACCATTGAATATGTCAAAACAAATATTTAAATATGCGATCCCGATTGATCCATTATTTGATTTACTCGATAAAATATGTATTAAACAAGATAATACATATATTTTCAATAATAATTCTTATAAAAAAGGAATATTTGACAACAATATTCCACCATTTCTGATGTATTGTAAGCCTTATTATCATGTATCAAAACAAAAATATGTTGAAAAAAAGATGACCTATGCTGCTTTTACGACGGTATTGCGACAAATATGTAATTTCAACGATATTAAATACACGACAAAAATCCGGTATGAAAAATCCACTTATGAAATTGTGTATTATATTTGTTTTACTGGTTTACCCGACGGTTCTAAGGGCTTGCCCGGCTGTGATAAGTGCGATTCCTTGGACGAAGACGCTGACGTCGCATAATTTTTATTGATTTACATCGCTTTCTTTTTTTAGGCGTATTCTTTTTTCTTTTCACTGTTTTTCTAGCTCTGCGCTTACCTCCTGTAGTAGGATTTTGTTCTAACTTGTCCAATGTATCAAATAAGCTATTTATAAACGATGAATTATTTGTATTTTTCATAGTTTCCATATTGAAATTTGTAGTCCAACAATACTGAAAATAATTACTATATGTTTTTTTTGTAATATTGGTGTCAATTTTATCTATCACAAGACCCAACATCATATTTGGACCATAAGTAAAATAAAGTAATTGATATGTAGTCATAATTAATTCATTCTTATCAAATGATACATAAATATCAAAATCATTTTTATTCAATTGTTGAATCGGTAATAACTTTGAATTTAGAGGATATATATTTTTTGGTAAATAAAATTCCTTGAATGAATTGTTTATTTTTACAAGTTCATTTTTATCTTTGATATAATCATTAATATCAAATTTTCGATTCATTATAATTGGTTTATTTGTCATTTCCATTAAGGCATGACCAAATTTACTGAATACTCGAATTGTATCTTCTCCAGTATTTAAACAAAATAACAATACGTATAATAATTGTAGATTTATTTCATCTTTATCAGTACCGTTGTTTTCTAATTGTTTTTTTATCTTTTCCAACATAATCAAATACTTTGAATATACATAAACTTGATGTCTATAATCATCCATACCACTCGTATTATCTTGAAATTTAAATATTTGAAGGTAATCAGGGCTATCTTTATCTTTTATGATTGAATTATTATAATGTATATTCACACCAGGAGATTCTCTACTCAATCCAAAAAGTATTTTTAAAATAATTCTTTCTAAAATATTTATATTCGTGTTTTCTTTATCATTTTCATTATGACCAGTGACTGTTTTAATATTTTCTTTTCGTTCACTCATCTTTTTGATTATATTTTTAATAAATTCTACCATATCTATATTTGTTTTTTGAAATAACTCTTTTATTGTTTCGTCATTTACAACATCACTCGGAAACCATTCTTTCATTTTTTGGGTAAATAACGAATTTAAAGATTTGTCTACAAAATATCCTTCTATATTCAATTTTTTTGGATCAACATCTACACTATCAAAACGATCGCTATAAACCATTGCTTTTCCACACCCCGGCGTTTCTTGAATTACCTGTGGATTTGTATTCGCCTTATTCAAATAATCGCTTAATTCTTCCGCATATTTATCAAGATTTTGTGTATTTTCATCACTCATATTTTATCCTATATTATACATATAAAATAAAATCGCATTTTTACATTCTTCTTCTACGTTTTGATTTACCGTGTTTTCTTTTTTGGGTTTGGGTTTTTCTCTTTCTTCTTCGTTGGGTTTTTTTGTGTCTTCTTCCACCTTTATCCGGATGTAATGCCTTGAATAATTCACCTTCGTCTGGTTTTGGAAGATCTCTATAATCTTTGTATTCTGGTGTTTGACGCTGAACAAACTGAGATTTATTTTCTTTATCCTTACTAGTATCTATAGTTGTATTAAATTTTTCTAATTCTTTTGAAGTCGTTGTTGGATACTGAAAAAATTTGAATATTTCTGGCATATATATATAGTAGATAGATAAAAATATATAAAATATAATTACACTAAATCAGTAGAATAATCTGGGTCTTTGATTATCATATGATTACCCAAATAATTTGGTTTTTGTCCCCATAATCCAAATCCAGATGGCACTTGCCAGTATCCAATCCATTCGGGCATTTGTTTGAATTCCTCGATTCGTCCTTGTTTTTCACCAGGCGCGCTTGCCAACAATATATATTTGCTCAAAATGACTTCTGACTCCAATACCTGTTTGGGCGATAAACGCGCATACCATTCGTAATGTCGGCGATTCAATATTTGTTCAGCTGGTATCCATATTCCGTATGCTTGGGCATACAAGTCAATGTAATTGTTTGATAATAAATCGTCGATTAATATAGGCGAGTCATTCAACGTCTTGGTGCCGATTAATTTACCGTCAATAATATTGATTTCGCGGGTTCTTGAATTCGTCCAACGATTGAAATCCCCTAAAAAGACCGATTCACTGGTGAAATCCGTGGATATGGTTCGTTGCATGAAATCCATCAAATCGTTCAATACGGCGCATTCTTTTGGTGCGCCCATAAAACGCATGTCTGGGTAAAACTCATGCGTGACCGAGGTTTGATTTCGGTCGACATTTTGCCCGACAAACATTTTTCCCCCGGCAATCCCAGTCTTGTATAATTCTTCTAAATTTCGCATACATAAAAAGGATGGTGGTACAAACATGCCTCCATAGCGATATAATATTTTGACCCAACCGAGTTTACGAATATTACATTTCACTGGATTTGCGGTGGCATCTAAATTAATGTTCCATTCAGGTAATAATTTGCGGAATGAATTGTCGTCTATAATACAAATATGGAATGAATCACCGCATTGGTTAATGATGCTTTTTACGGTTAAATACATATAAGGCTGGTTCAACTCAAAAGATGACCTGGATCCGAATGATAACCAATTACGGGCATTATATTCGTATTCAATGGGAATCCATAGGATGGGTTTCTTTACATCACTCAAGGATGAATCCGTTAATAAATAATTTTGAATTGCTCCGTAACTATTTCCTAGACCTTGTAGCCGGTCCATTTTTTCCATATAGCGATTGTATAAAAATCCAATCACAGAAGCGATAATTAAAATCACTATAATATTTGTATAACTAATTGTTTTCACTGCCATAAATAAATATATACTATTCATATATTTTTATTTTCTCATTTTGGTGGTTTTTATTGGTTTTTCTTTATTGCCGAATTTCCACACCCCTTTTCTCTCTTTGACTTCTTTTTCTAAAAGTAAAAATGGGTTAAAATAATAGAATATATAATAATTTATTTACTACCAAAGGCTTTATTTCCAAGTAATTGTAAGTTTCCCCAGAATCCTTGGCTTTTTTGTTTTGCGATTTCAGTTTGTCTGGCTAATTCATAGGCTCGCCTGGTGGCTTTTTCTGATTCTTTTTCGTTTTGACGATTTAGAACCTCTTGTGCCTTTTGTTCCGTCAGTGGGTTCATATCCAGTGTGTTACGATAATTCATGTATTCATTGACACTTTTAAACTTGGGCATGCTTTCGTAATCTTCATCGGTTACCGGAATGACCGTTTCGGTATGGGCTTTATGAAGATCCTCATATGCAAGATTGCTAAATAACCCAGAACTATATTCTCCTGGACCTTCTCTCATTAATTCTGTTCCAAACATGGAGTTTGAACTGTTGAATTCACTCACATCCTGTTTTACGATGAGTGCTCTCACTTGGGATTTTTTCTTGTCAAATTCTGTTTTCATGGTAGCCATTGATACGTTTTCGCCACTTGGATTATGTAAATCCTCATCAGATCGTAACCATTCACCGTATCCGGTTTCGTCATCGTGCGAGGATTTCATTTTATCAAACTGGTCGTTAAACCATTCGTTGAATTCTCTGCTATTTTTGAGTTTTCCATTGTTTGATTGAAAAAGATTATCCAATATTTTTTTCTTGTCTTTTTCATTGTAATCTTCTATATTGTCATAATCAGTATTTGACGTTGTCTTATTCACATCACCTTTTTTTCTAAATTCCCAAACAGAATACAACATTTTATATGCTTTTGAATAAAACAAAAAATACTCTGATGAGAGACCCGATTTATCCGGGTGAGTTTTTAATACAACTTGTTTGGCTTGTTTTAATTCGTGTTCGTTGAAATCCAACGGTAATTTGAATAGTTTTAAAATATCGTCCAAATTGTAATTGTCTATATTCAAATCAACGCTCATTTTATATGATAATGATAAATTAGTATCATATAAAAAAAATACGAAAAAGACGAAATAAAAAATGAGCCCCTAGAGACCCACTTTTTATATTTTTTTGTTTTTATTTTTTTTTTTGTTTTTTATTTTTCAGGCAATACTTGATGATAATTTTTGTAATAATTTTTTTGAAGTACTACGGCATTCGCTGATAGTAGCGCGACACATAGCACATTCACTGGTTGGTTTTCTACTTGATTTGATTTGACCAATGATACAGTCGCCACAAAAGGAATGGGCGCAACCAAGTTGAACCACGGAATCATTCTTCATCTCAGTGTAACAAATAGGACATTCATCATGATCGTCTTTTGCCAATGATGGGGTATGTATCATTGTCGGTTTTTGTTTGCGATTTTCTCGGAGTTGTCGAAATCGGTAATAATCATCCATATGGTTGCCTAACCAATAGCGAAAACGAGGCATATCCATGAGATGTCTTCCGCTGTTTTTGATTATCATTGTTAACTTAGTCACCGCATATATCATTGAGTCTATGTCCGTGACAATCCCTGTCAATAGAATGTCAATGTAGAGATTCAGAATGGTTGTTGTGTTTGTTGAAGTGACATCATGCAATTCTTCTTCAGCATATTGAATATAATGCTCATGTAATATTTCTTGGTATTGCTCACGAGTCGTTTTCGAGTCTGTTTCCAAACGATTTAACTTTGCTAATATTTTATATTCGCTCGTAGATAAGTTGTCCAACCACAATTTATGAGTTCTTTCTGTATTCGGATAACGCTTTAAATAATGGCAAGTTGTTAAATACATAAACTGAGCACATTCGTGTAATTTTTCCCGGTCAGGATGCCTACATGTTCGTACATTATGCCCCGGGGATTCGCAGAATGAACATGCTGGTTCACGACGATCGCTTGTCAATATTCTGCTAAAATCAGGAACAGAAACTCGATTTGTCGCTGCGTCGTTTGTTAAATCAATCACTCGATTTTCTAAGATATTTGGTTCGGACATTTTCTTTAAGTTGTTTTAAAATACTTTTTGTAGATTGATTTAAAGACCCGGAACAAAAAAGCTTTCAATTTTTTTATTTAAAATGTTCATTTTTTCAAAGAATGTCCATGAATGTGTTTTGACGCATAACAAGATGACACATAATGACCTTCCCTACCGCAACGAAAACAAAAATTTGTATCGTTTTTTTCACTTTCATCACATAAAATTACATTGTTTAAGAAACATTTTATTTTTCTATGAGGAGAGAAATAACATGTCGGACAATTACATTTTTCATTATTTTTATCACTTTTTTTCTCGTCAGAATCATCGCAATCTTTTGCGAAATGTCCTTCTTTCTCACAAATAAAACATTTATTATTTGTTCCATTACTCATTTGTTTCAAAATATCTATTTCTGATTTATGTAATTTTATAGAAACAAATGAACCACCGCGAACATTACTTATTCCATATTTATCCATATATTGTCTTGTAATTTTATCTTCATCATAATCATCACAATTTGGTCTAAGCTCTAAAACTCGCAATGGTTTATATATTTTTGTCCATTCTGAGCCATTTGAATTAAAATGACTTTCCAACCGAAATTGTGGATTATTTGTTTTTCCGATATAATATTTATCTTTTTCTAATTGAAGCACATATATGAAAACCATTTTAAGATGTTGTTTATAACCAATATAAATAACATTTAATTCATTTTTTATTATAATTAATTTAATCAATCAAATATTTCCTTTGCCTCAATAATATTACGGAATTCTTGTCCTGATAAATATTTATCATTCAATAAAAAGTCAATCACTATATGAAGCATATCGATATTTTGTTGTAATATTTGTTTCGCCTCCATGTATGCGCCATCAATCATCAAAAGTGCCTCCTTATCAAACATCTCCTTGGTGCTTTCTGAATATTTTTCGGATGAGCCAAAACTCCGACCCAAAAATGGATTCGCATCATTGTCAATATTTTCATTGTAAAAGGTCTCCAGGCGTGTTCCCATTCCAAAATTACCAATCATTCTCCGCGCAAGAGAATTCGCTTGTTTTAGATCTTGATTGGCGCCTAAAGAAACATATTCCTCCCCATAAAAAATTCGTTCAGCTGCTTTTCCACCCATGGTAATGACCAATCGTTTATACAATAAATCTTTGGTATACAATCCACTGTCGGTAATATTTTGATATTCATTGAAAACCGTGTATCCTCCGGCACCATTATAGGTGCTTTCGATACTGACTTTTTTCAAATCAAAATAATCGTTAAATGTATATGCCAAAAAGGCATGACCTACTTCATGAATAGCAATACGTCTTTTGGCTACATCATCACGGGTATCATTGTTTTTAATTAATCCAATAATCAATTTATCCAATGCGTTCATGATATCTATTTCATCGATGATAGTGTTTCCCTTTCGTGCCGCATATATTGCTGCTTCATTCATCAAATTTTTCAATTGAGCCCCCGAAAAACCAGTGGTTAATTCTGCGACCAAATCGAGATTCACATCTTTGGAAAACACCTTGTTTTTTGAATGGACGCGTAATATTTGTCTTCTTGAATCACGATCTGGTAACGGGACAGTAATTAAACGGTCAAACCTACCAGGTCTTAATAACGCACTATCCAGGACATCTTTGCGATTTGTCGCCGCAATCACCAGTATTCCTTCATTGTCACCAAAACCGTCCATTTCCGCAAGCAGTTGGTTCAATGTTTGTTCTCGTTCATCATTTGCCATGTTAATTCCTGCGCCTCTTTGACGACCCACTGCGTCGATTTCATCAATGAAAATAATACATGGTTTGTTGTTACGAGCGTTTTCAAATAACTTTCTTATTTTGGACGCACCTACGCCGACAAAGACTTCTACGAATTCACTCGCTGTAATGGAAATGAAATTCGCACCGGCTTCACTGGCGATTGCTTTTGCCAATAGAGTTTTTCCGGTTCCTGGTGGTCCTTCTAGCAAAATACCTTTGGGGATTTCGGCGCCTGCGTTTTTATATAAAGTCGAATTTTTCAAATAACTAACCACCTCAGTACATTCCTGAAATATTTCTGCACTACCAGCAAAACTATTCAAGGAAATATTTGCCTTTTGAATCGTTGGAATATCCTTGTTTATATTTTTTGTCGCAAATATATTGTTTAGACCACCGTTGTTGGGCATTTGTTGCTGTTGAAAAAAACGAATTGAGTTTGCTATTAAAGAAAATATGAATAATCCAATGAATAAATTATTAGCGACTCCAAACAAATCACCCGCATATTTTTGATACTGGTTAAAATCACTGATGGATTCTTGTAAAAATACCGTTTCTACATGTTTTTTGGTGGTTTCCGCAACAATATTTTCCGTTACTACAGGAGTAATACGGGTAATTGAATAATCCTTGTATAATTCACCCGATTTTTCTTTTTGTTCAGCAATGACATTATCTAATTTCGGTAAAAAATAAACACTGTCTATTTCACCAGTATTGATTTTATCCAACAAAGTATTGTAGTTATATTTCGTAATCAAATAATTTTTTTGTACGATTTGTCTTACAGTATTTTCATTTAAAGACATTTTTGTCATTCTTCCAGGAAATTGGTATGCCCATGTATACGCTGGTAATACAATGAAACTAAATATGTGAAAAATATTCATATACAAAATTATATGAATATCATTCTAAATTGTTTTTTCTAATTCATCTAATTTCCTATTTACCATACGCCTTTTCTAATGCCAATAAATGTAGTCCACAACGTTTGAAAAAAGCGTCTAACTGTGCCGGATCCGCACCGGTAACACTATCATCTGGCGCAAACGATACATTACCTTTTTTATACATTAACATCACAGGTATTCCGTTTACCATTTTTCGCTGTTTTAAATAGGCGTACAAATCAATACTTTCATCGACATCGATATCCGCGCAAATAACATTGGCAGGTGACGATGCGAAAAATGCTTCTACAATATGAGCAATTGCTTTACATGGACCACACCAGGTAGCACCTAATTTTACAATAACTAAACCAGGATTTACTTTCAGTAAATTCATAAATTCATCGCGGGATTCAAATGAACTAATGATTTGTTTATTTAACCCATTTTGTTGATTCATGATTCTATATTATAATAAAAAAAAGAAATCTTTAAACCCATTTTATGATTTATCTTTATCCACGAGGACCTCTTTCGCCACGGTACGTATAATTTTATTGTAACTTTTCATTGCTTTTTCTTTGTCTGTATCACATAAGCTCTGGTCAATTAACTTGGTATACAGGTCACTCTTTTTATGATTTGGGTCTTTATATTCTGGGTTGGCTTTCCCCCAAAGTGACATTTGCTTGATATTCTTGTGTTCGATCGCCTTGATCACTTTTATCATTTGCTGTTTATCATCGTCTTTATGCCAGATGTCGTTGTTTTTAATATGAATGACTTCTCTCTTTAGATCGCTACAGTGAATCGGGCGTTTACTGATATCTAATTTGTTTAATCCGTTGACCAAGATATTACTAATCCCACCACAATACCCCAGAGGACCAAAATTTTCAAAGTCCGTCAAAGTGAGAATCAATGATTCCAGAAAATCACTTAGATTCAGCGCATCTTTACATGTTTCGTTCAAAAAGACATTCAAATTGAATTTGTTATTCGTATTATTTTGGGTTATATTGTTGTTTGTAATATTTGTTGCTACACCCATTTCTAAAATCTTTTTTTGTTGTTCAATAATGAGTTCCTTGAGTTCCTTGTTTTCTTTAAGCTGTTCCTGGAATAAATTAATTAACATGTCCATTTGAGCTGTGTTTTCTTTTTTAAAAAGGTCATCATCATTATCACTATTATGGTCGTTACCATTCTCGTGATCATCGCATTCATCATTTATAACCATTTGAATATTTTCATTTTTAAAAGCGCATTTCTTTTTATGTCTCCATAATCCAGACCTATCATGATACATTTTATTACAAATATCGCATATATGCTGTTGTCCTTTTTTATCCGTTTTTGTTGCCATTTTGTTGCCGTCCACATGCTTACTAGTATTTAAATGACGATTGAAATGTGATTTTTGTGACGTTTTATAGTCACACAAATCACAGTAAAAATATGTTGTCCCTTTTATCCCAAAATCTGTTGACATTTGTTGCTTAATATAGCAACAGAAAAGGTTCTAAACCCTTTTCCCTAAAAAACATAAAAATTATGCTCACAAAATTATGGTCTCGCACATTTTTCTGCGAAAAATCCAGGAGAGCTTTATGCTGTAAACTGGCCTAAAAAACAGTGTTTTTAACATGAATCCCCCTGATTTTCAAAAATGGACATACCAAAAATGTCCATTTTTACTTTTTCTGAAATTCTTTTGTTGAAATTTGAAATTTTTTATAAATAGATTCTTCGAAAAATCTAAGAATATTTGTATATTTTTTGGATTTTTGTATCGAAGACCTTTTATAGCATATATTTGTTCTTGAATTCTTGTGCAGTCATGATTGGTATATTGTTTTCTTGGGCAAATTTGGTTTTATTCGATACATCATCGTGTGATTTTACAACTAGGGAAAATGTATCCTTTTTGATATTGTCTTCTAATGAGCCTCCCTGCGTTTTCAAATATTCAATAATATCTTTGTCTCTTATTTTGGTCATGACTATTTTTTTACCAGACAATGGACCCGTCAATGTCGAGGGTTTTGCCTGGACAACGAGTGTGGTACGCGTATTTAATTTTTCTGTCAAACCACATTCCTTTAAAAACTCGATAAATCCAGGTATATTACTGACAAAACTTTTTGCGTTTTCAATACCAATACCATCGACGCTTTGTAACATATTCATTTTTTCTTCGCCGGATTCACTGGTCGTTAATATATTCGGATATTTGTCCAGTATAGGTCGAATTTTGCGCTCACCTAATCCTCTACCGAGCAAATTTGACGCCACCATGATTTCCAATAATGATGCGTTGGCGACCTTTTCTTGAATACCTGTAAAAACTTTTTCGATCATTTTATCTTTAAACCCTTCAACTCCTGCAAAATCAGTTTTCTTCATTTTCAATATTTTGGGTACACTGTCAAACCCGGCATTCATAATCCGTTTTACATTTCCGCTGGATAAACCATCTACTTTTAAAGTAACGAAAAACGCAGTTATATTTTTTTCACGAACTGTAATATCATCATCCATATTTTCCAAAACAATATCAACACCTGTAGATGTCCATTTATAAGGCACCTCTGGCATTTTTGCCTTGTCAGCAGCCATAGTAATGCTTTTAATATAAGGAATGACATCACCACTGCGAATGATTTCTATAATGGCGCCAATACCAATACCGTTTTCTTGAATAAATTTACCGTTGAAACCGGTAGCGTATTCTATGGTGACTCCACCTAGTTTCACTGGTTCAATACGTACGCGCGGTTTCAAATACCCGTCTTTACTCGCCGACCAAAGAACATCCACTACTTTTGCTTCAGCGATTTGCTCGGTCAATACCATTTTAAACGCAAAGGCGTAATCAGGATTTCCCGTTTTGCGCTCATATATTTTATTATCTGAAACAATGACCCCGTCAATTTCGTATTCATAGTTTTTGCGCCAGTATTGTAATAATTCCGACAATGTGTCATTGGATAGTTCGAAAAACAATTTGTTACACACGACTTCATGTTTTAATACTTTCAATACAACTAATTGTTGAGATGGCGCCATGGGTGGACTGACGACCTCATATGTAACAAAGTGTAAATCCTTTGCTTTGGCATCCACATTTTTTGAATTAATAATTCCCGAGACTAAATTTCGCGGATTCGCAAATTCTGCCTTGTATTTCTCGTCAAATACCTTTTTTGGTATAATAAATTCGCCTCTTACCACAATATTGGGTTCTTGGGGTAAATTGAATACAGGTAATAAATGACTGATGTCTTGCCCGACTTTTCCATCACCACGAGTATATAATTTCGGGACACCTCCTTCGGTTGAATATAGACCACTTACCCCGTCTAATTTACAGGATAACATATATGGACCCTCATATTTTGCGCACCAATTTACTAGCGCGTTTGAGTCGGGTTTGATTTTATCCATAGATGGCATTTCATAAGGTAATGTGACCTTGTTTTTTCCACTAGCAGGTGCGCCGATTTGTTTTAATACTTGGTTCTTGGGGAATTTGAGCTCAATGTATTCTTTGACAATATCATATTGATTGTCGGTTAATAACATGTTTTCACCGTTATAATAATGGTCGTTCGCAACAAGAATTATCTTGGATAATTGGGTTTCACTCAGTGAATCCAAATAAGAAATACCTTTTGTTTTAAATTCCACGATTTCTGGGCAATCGCAAGTAGGCGCAGTTTTTTTCACTTGTTTTTTCATAAAAGAAGACATGTATGGTTTGTAATTAACTATAAAGTATAATGTTTAATCAATTTTATTAAATATTATATATTATACGCGTTTCTTGGATTTTTTGCTTTTCTTGGATTTTCTGTTTTTTCTTCCAGATTTTTTGCCTTTTCTAGATTTTTTACCACCGGTTCGTGGGTTTGAGTTTATTCTTTCTAATTCAAGTTTTTTTTCGTTATACAAATGTAAAACATCCGAAAATTTAGTTTTTTCATGATCTGTAAAAATATTATTATCGTCCTCAAGTAATGTTTCAAACAAATCGATTGCTTGATCTATAATTGTATGTTCTCGCCGCAACTGTTCATCCGTAAAATTTTGTATATCTATATTTCTTAAACTGTGATTCGCATGATGTATAAATGCTTGTGGTAATTGTTCAGTTATTAATCTATTATCTACATTGTAGATAATTGTGTAATTAGTTTTGATATATGCCAGTTCATTTATAAAATTATTCAAAATAATATTTGGGTCAGACATATATATAATTCATTATATTATTTTTAGAATTATAAAAAAATAAATATAAAAATATCTTGGTAGTATAATAAATATGAATCTATTTATTTTTCTATTATTGTTAAAATTTAATACCATTGAAACCTTTTTGTTTCGTGCGCCAAAACCAGAAACGGTAACAAAAATAGTAAAACGCCTTGTAGATACAAAGTTTGGTTTTAAAAGAAAACAACAAATAACACAACCATATGTGCCTCTATCGGAGATACAACCAGTGAATATAACAAACCACAACGAATTAACGGTAGAAGAAAGATATAATTTAAACTGGTATGTCATTGGAAAAACATCCTCATTTAGAAATAATAAATTATATAAAATTCAAGTTTGGGGGGAAGACTATGTAGTATGGAGAAAGAATAAGACTTATTACGCAATGGACGATTCGTGTAGTCATCGTGGTGCCTCTCTATCACTTGGTAAAGTGAAAAATAACAATGTTGTGTGTCCATATCACGGTTATGAGTTCAATTCCACTGGTGTGTTGGTGAAAGTGCCAGGACTAAATTTTACCAATACGGCTTGTCAAAATCAGCGGACATACAATGTGGTGGAACAAGACGGCTGGGTCTATTTGAATACAATCAGTAAAAATTTATATGAACCGAAAGAAATCCGTATATATCGTGAACCCGAAATATACTCAAGTAGTTTTAGTCAAGTATTGTTGAATTTTGATTTCAACGCATTTGGGCGAATCATAAGTGAAAATTCACTTGATGTCATGCATATTGGTTTTGTCCATACTTTTGGAAATCAGAAAAATCCGAGTCCAACCAAAGAGGTGCCTCCCTATGCCTTGAAAGATTATCCGTTTCATTACAAGACTGAATATGAATATAATTCGGGTCCAGACTCCATGGCAAAACAGGTCTTTATGGTGGATAAATTAAAAATCGAGAATGAATTTATTTTACCACACACCACCGTAGCACGAGTGTTGTTCGGAGATTATATTAGCACTGTAATTACAAGCACGCTTCCTTTAAATAATACCCATTCTAAATTATTTGTCAAGACATATCGCAATTTTTGGAATACCAATGATACGACTTATTTTGGTAATTATTACAATAATATGGGCGATTTTATTACTGAATATACCATGATAAAAACGGTATTACAAGATAAAGCCATTGTTGAAAATATAAAACATATTGATGGAAAATTCAATATGAAATATGATAAATTACAAAATGTTTATAAAACATTGTACAAAAGATTTGTTTATAATCAAACCCTAATTGTTTAGAACTTTTGAAACAACCAATTTGAGTTCTTCTATTTCTATTTCTGGAAGTTCCACATGGGATTCCCAGAAATACTTTGAATAAGCCCAAATAAACTCGCAGTCGTTTTTATACCAATGGGAATAATTTTCTTTTAGTTCTTTATATAATTTTTCTGGTAAAAACCCAAGACTGTGTGTTGGTAAAACATAACATAATTGTACCAAAGGTGAAACTGGTTTATATGTGTTTTCCTTGATGAATTCGGTTTCAAAATAAGGCACGTATTTAATCAGGTCTTCCAATAAAGGCGGATAATTGTATTTATAACACCAATTCCAATTTGCGCAACCATTTGTATAATATTTCATGGTCCATTCTAATCCCTCCAAATAATTTGTCGCAATTTGTTTTCTTCGTTCATCATCAATATCCACTTTGAACAATGCTTTGTAATAACGATTTTGCCACCCCTTTTTATAAGGATTCACATATTTCTCTAATTCGCGCTCATAAGTAGGAATCGCATCAAATTTCGCATATCTTTGTTCTGGTGTATCATCTGGATAATGTTTTTTCTCCCACTTATCGCGTAGTTTCATTTCATTTTGTATGTATTCTTCTTCACGTTCTGCCAAAAATGCGACTAATTTACGTACCTGTTTCCATTGAATATTTTTACCATCGGTTAAAAACTCATTTTCGGAAATGGTTGCCTTATAGGCATTCAATAATTTATCAATACCGCCTGTGCGAATATTTAATGCTGGAAAATGTGGCATGAAATCGTTTCCAAGAAAAAAACAAAGGAAAATATAATCGTATATTCGGTTTTTCTGTTGATCATTGACAAATTCTTTTCCGTTATTCATATCTGTTGTAATAATACGAGTGAGCTCAGGTATATCCATGAAATAACTTTCATTCGGTTCTAGTGAATTATCAATGCTCTTGATGAATTCTGGGGTTTCTCTATACAAATATATTTGAGGACTAATCGGTAAATGATTGATTGAAAGCATAATCAAGTCCGCATCAAGACCGTATATAACCGTTGATTTTTCAAAATGATCATTTACGTTAGAGCGAATATAATCAAAAATTTTATGTTCGCCTTCACCGCATTCATTACTGGTGGAAACAATCAATCTTTCAACACCATATTTGGAGGGTTGAGTAAAATGTTTCATAATAAAATCGTTTAATTCTTTCATAAAAATGGTTCCCGGGGTAATTGCCGTAGTATTCCAAACATCTGGTTTTAAATTCTTGAATATAGTTTTGGAAACCTCGTTTTGATACCATGATTTATAACGTCGTGTGCGTTGTTGTTCTAATTTGGCGACAGGCGCGACTCCATCAAAGGCAATCATAATATTTTGACTTGGTTGAATGGTTGATATATATTCCTCTATTTTTGTAATCACCTGGTTTGAAATCATTTTTGTGGTGACATCATTTACTTTAATCGTTGAGAAATCAATATTACACACTGCGTCATAAATAATAGAGTTACAATCTAGATATAAATTGTGTATATTCATTTTATTCTTTATGTATTTTTGAATAATATGAATGTGATTTTTGACAATGTATGAAAAATAACTTGGTATTCCCATGGTGTAATAATTATATATACTATAGTAATGTATTTAAGTGATAATTTAAATGTTTAAACCATACAATTATAATGTATAAACAAATATATATAGTATATAAATGAAAAATAATCAATCAAAAAATATAAATACAAAACATAAAACGGATATTTTGGGGATTATTGAAAAAAAAGTACAAAGTTTTAGAGAAATTACACAAAAAACAATATTACATGTTCAAAAAAACAAAACATTTGATATTTTAGGAATAAGCGAAGTGAATAATTGTATAAATTCTTTAAGTAATTTAAATGATAAAATAAATAGTTTTGTAGAAAAGATAAATAATATAGAAACGGAAGAAGTGATTACGATTCTACAAAATATTAATAATGATTTTTCATCGATATTGAAAAATTACGGTACAGACAGTTTGGAGGATTTGTTATTGATTTGTTTTGGAAATACGACGACAAGCGACACGGATATTCATAAGTATGATTTATTGAAAAAATATTTTCATCCGACAGGTTATCGAATTTTAAATAACAAGAGTGGTAATGATCCCAATGCTGTATCGTCAGTATCTAAAAAAAACAATGTAAATTATATTGATGAGTCAATTGAAAATAATAAACATTTGGATTGTTTAGATTTAAGTCTACAGTATAAACAGTTTCATATGAAGGTTTACGGAATAAAACTATACATTATAAATAGCGAAATCAATAAAAGTTTAATCATATATGGTTATTTAGATGACGTAAATATTAAGTTTATGAGTAACAAGTACATTAATTTAAAGATAAAAAATATTAAAGATAACACACCAAAAGATGAAGTTTTTGATTTAGAAAAGTCGTGTTTTGCGGCGATGATTCATTCTCTCACTTTGAAAGATTTATTGATTCATGAACATCAAGAAATTTACAATAAATATATGGGGTATAATACAAATATCAAGAGTTTGAAACAAAAAACATTATTACAAATGGTGAAGGATTTTGTAAATAGTGATTTATATTCCAAACGAAATGTTTTGATACAATTTTTGGTGAATTCTTATAATAATTATGAAAATAAATATAATTCTTACTTGTTGTATGATTTATTATCAAATGACTCTAATAATAGTATAGATACACAAGAACAAATCATATTGTTTGACAGTTTTCCTTGGTCGATTAAAGATTCGTTTCGGGAAGCTATGAAAAAAACGATACAATATACAAATGATTTGTCGAATTTTGATATCAATAAAATACCCTTGGAGCAACAAATCTGTTTGTTAAAAGCGAGCGAAGTGGTCAAGGAAAAGGCGATGATAAAGTTGAAAGAAATCAAATCCAAGTCGGAAGACTCGGGATCCAAGGCGCGTCAATATTTGGACGGATTATTAAAAGTGCCGTTTAATGTGTATAAAAAAGAACCCATCATGTATTTGATGGATCAGATTAAACAAGAATTTTCAATTATCGTCCAAAATGGGAATGTATTACACGAGTGTCAAATACCTGTAAAGGAGACATATACGAGTATTGAAATTAAAAAATATACTTTACAATTGAAGGAAAAATTGATGAACACGTCCGAAAATTATGAAAAAATGAAAGGTAAATTAAACACAATGGATAAGAGTTCTCTCGTCAATTTTATTATGAAAGTGAATAAATGTATAAATGTAAACAGTTTACCCATGGAAAAGATCAAGTACATAAACAAGAAAAAAGAAGAATTAAAAGATAGTATATACGAATTTTTTGATATTTTTATAAATTCACATTCGCAAATAATTAACGAATTCATGTTGATTGAAATACTTGAAACAAACAACTTAATTCTAAAAAAGATTAAAGATATTGAAAGTTTATTTCAAAAAATAAATGGATATATATGTGAGGTAAAAAATATATTAAATTCATCGGTACATGGGCATGAAAAGGCGAAAAAACAAGTAGAGCGTATTATAGGTCAATGGATAAATGGGGAGCAACAAGGTTATTGTTTTGGTTTTGAAGGTCCTCCAGGTCTAGGTAAAACTACATTGGCGAAATATGGTTTATCCAATTGTTTAAAAGATGATGCCGGTGTTAGTAGACCATTTGCTATGATACAAATGGGTGGCGATTCAAATGGCAGTACTTTACATGGCCATAATTATACATATGTTGGATCTACATGGGGAGGTATTGTTCAAATATTGATGGATAAAAAGTGTATGAATCCAATTATTTTTATAGATGAATTAGATAAGATTTCTAAAACGGAGCATGGTAAAGAAATCGTCGGTATTTTAACGCATTTGTTGGATTCAACTCAAAATGATTGTTTCCAGGACAAGTATTTCAGTGGTATTGATTTGGATTTGTCCAAAGCGCTATTCATATTGTCTTATAATGATGTTGATTCGATTGATAAAATATTATTAGACCGTATTCATCGTATTAAATTTACGAATTTATCGGTGGAAGACAAGTTAGTCATTTGTAATACTTATATGTTGCCAGAGGTATATAAAAAAATGGGATTGGTAGATATGATAAAGATAAGCGACGATGTGTTGAAATTTATTATTGAGAATTATACTTGTGAAGCTGGAGTCCGTAAATTAAAAGAGATTTTATTTGAAATGGTGGGAGAGATCAATTTAGACGTATTGAAAAACTCACAGATTGATTATGATTTTCCAATAATTATAACAATTGAAGACATAAAAACAAAATATTTTAAAGACAAAAGAGAGAACACGTATAAGATGATACATGATAAAAGTGAGGTGGGGATTATTAATTGTTTGTGGGCAAATAACATGGGAATGGGTGGAATATTACCAACCAATGTCAAGTTTTTCCCAGCAGGTAAGTATTTGGATTTGAAATTAACCGGATTGTTGGACGAAATGATGAAAGAATCTATGCATATTGCGCTTACTCTGGCATATAATTTAACACCCGATGATAAAAAAACACAGCTAAGAGAGAAATACGACGGCGAGCACAAATACGGATTACACATACACAGTGGAGACGGGTCAATCAATAAGAGTGGTACTAGCGCCGGTATTGCCATTACGATTTGTTTGTATAGTATGTTGAACAATATAAAAATCAAAAACACTTTTGGTGTTACTGGTGAGGCGAATTTGGATGGAAGTGTTAACGAAATTGGTGCGTTGAATTATAAATTTATTGGTGGTATTAAGGCAGGAATTACGTCCTTTATATTTCCCAAAGAAAACATGAAAGATTACGAGGATTTTATGGAAAAATACAAGGATACTGATTTGATTAAAGGCATTCATTTTTATCCGATCAGTCACATTAATGAAGCATTTGAATTGATTTTAGAGAGATAATTTATAGAAATAAAATTATTTTATATAACTAGTTATATGAACAACACCCAGGGTTTAGCACCAGTTGTTGATAATCATATACCGAATAATGGTTATGTGTTTGACCCTTATTATTTTGACAGTATCGATAAATATTTGCTTTTTTTTAGAGCATACGATATAAATATTGACAGATTGAATTATTTACTTAATGATGACAATCAATTTCGTTATGTTAGATTACTATTAAATCCACAATTTGATATAGAGCTAGATGGTAATATAAATGAAAACAGTCGTGTATATATTGTTGGAGTTAGTGGTAAAGCGCGAAGGCTTTTGCTTGATATGCGTAGACGTGATCCTGAAAATTCACATCCAGAGCATTCATTTTATATATACACAGACACCTATACAGATAATGACACTGATATTGATAATATTAATCATACTAACGGTGAACGTATGATTGAAATAGGAAAGTTTATTGTTCCTGGGACTGATTCTCAGGATGACCGTGTTACTTCAAATGAAAACGGAGAACTACCGATTCAAGGCATGAAGTTTAGACTTGTTCAATTTCTTTATAAATCAATACAACAGAATGGTGGAAAAACAAGACACCGACAACGCAAAACTAACCGGAATAAAGGTAAAAAAAGACAAACACACAAAAATAAGAGGAACTGAAAATAATAATTTTAACTATATTAAATAGAAAATACAAAATAATATAGTTAAAATATGAGCATAAAAGATTTACACGTATATGATTGGAAATTTAAAAAATACAAAGAAATGATAATAAGAGATGGTTATTATTTTCCGTTTTTACAAGTATTTATATACTTGGTAGTAAAAGACTTTTATTTATCAACTATTATTATTCAAAAATTATATGTGGTCAATTATTATTATCATTATGAACATTTATACGATCATGTAACACATCCCTACAATTGGGTAAAACAATTTGTACGATTCACTGATACAGGACGTTTAGCTTCTTTTATGTACTATATTTATCCTCAAACATTGCCAATTGCGCATAATGTTCATTTCATAATTACCTTTGCTTATTGGTTCGCCAGAATATTTTTTGGAATGGACGACCGCGATCAAAAGAATAGAGACTCATATCTTTCAGCATATGAAAAATGTTGGACTGTATCAAATCACGGGTTAGTCTATTGTATAATAGTCTATCGAATTCTTACTGAGCCACAATGTAATGATGATTTTACTGTAACGGATTTTTATTATACTGTATTATGGTTGTATAGTTGGGGTATTTTTATTTATATTCCTTGGAGATGTTTTACTGGAGATCCGGTATATTCTATTTTAGCAAATGATAAACCATTGAATACCGCATTTATGGCATTTGTCTTGATGAATAGTTGCGCATTTATATCAAATTATGTTGGTTATTTATTAACAAAATGTTAAAATAAAAATAATTTATTATAATATATGGCAACCGAAAATGGAAATACAACATTTGATTTCAGTAATTTTTCTGAAAATCCATTAAATATTTTTTATTTTTTGGTATTTTACAGTCCATTGTTTATATCACTATTTATAGCAAGTTCTGGATTTGTTTATCAAAATTTTAAAGGACTCATTTATTTGTTTTTTTTAATTGTAGTTGTTGCGATGCGAAGTTTTTATTTAAAAAATTCAACACAGAGTGATGAATATAAATCGTGGGAAGCACAATTAAATCCAACATGTAATACCGGAAGATTTACTAAATATGGACACCCAGGATTAAATCTATTTGTAATAGCGTATTCATTTATGTATGTATGTCTTCCAATGATGATAAATAAAGATATTAATTATTTAGTTTTTGGAGTATTATTACTATGTTTAGGAGCGGACATTGGAGTTAGATATTTAAGGTTTAAGTGTTTAAAAGATATAAAACAAATATTGTCAAATATTTCAACCGGTGCTTTATTTGGCACGTTGGTGGTGTTAACAATGTATTCTTTAAGTTTGTCACAATATTTATTTTTTAACGAATTATCAAGTAATAATGAAATATGTAAAGCACAAAGTAAACAAAAATTTAAGTGTACTGTATCCAATAATGGTCAAGTAGTTGGAACTGTGATGAAATAATTTAGATATTTTGATAATATATATTATATTATAAAAAGTTGGATATATTATTCATGAGCCACTTCCTAAAATCCTTCAAGATTAGTTTTCGTTGAAACGATTCTGCTAGTAATTTCATATTTCCTTTAGTGTGATATACGGAAACGAAGTTGTTGTATACAGCGATTACATTCATTTTTTCGTATTTATTTAATAATATTTGATTATACATTGGTTTTTTTTTCCTATAATTGACTACATTATGAAAAAAAAACATCATTTTTTTGAAATCATCCTTTGTTTTTACTCCGTTAAAGTTTATTTTTGATAGAAACGAAGCAGCATGTTGAGAACATTCCGGGCACGGTAGATTTGTTGAAATCCTCTTAATATGTGCGAATAATTGTGGAGCAATAATAGTATATGTATCTTCATGTAATTTTTCTACTAATGTATGGAATAATGTCCATATTGGTGGTCCCCATATTTCTGGTGACATAATAATATAAATAAAAAAGATAATAAATATAAAGACTAAATGCAAAATATATATAATGCCAAAATATTTAATAGAAGGAAACATTAATTTTTATGATGAACTATATAAATCGTTGGATTGTTATAGTGATCCGTCAAAACCAATAGAAGGGGAACAACAATTGGGTCTAGATAATGATAATAATTTATGCTTAATTTCTCAAAAACCACTCACTGAAAATTATGTGGAGTTAGAATGTAAACACAAGTTTAATTATAATCCGATATTCCATGATGTATTGAATCATAAAAAAAAATTTAATACATTGGAAAAGAGAACATTGAAATTAACAGAATTAAGATGCCCGTATTGTAGAAATATACAGAAAACATTATTGCCTCATGTAGAAGGATTTCCAAAAGTTCACGGTATAAACCATATTGATGAGGTAAATATTAACGGTCATTATTTGAAAACGGGTTACACCCATGGAAAATGTTTTTATAAGGATGAACAATGTGAAAAGTGTGATAATATGCTAGTAAAAATGATGATGACTGATAATAAATCATATTGCTATACTCATTATTCACAAGTCATTCATAAGATGATTAAAGAAAAACAGGAAAAAATAAAGGAGGAAAAGATGAAGAAAAAGATGGCGGCTCTCCAGAAAAAACAGGAGGAGAAAGAGAAAAAACAACAGGCGAAAAATGCGGAAAAACAAAAGAAACTGGAGGAAAAACTTGCGCTTGGTACTTGTATGACTATAATAAAAAGTGGTATAAATAAAGGAAAAGCATGTGGTTGTCAAGTGATTCCTAACAGTAATGGATTATGTAGTCGTCATTATAAGTTGTCATTACCTAAAAATAATACAGAATCGACAACAAATATAATAACTCCATAAAAAATATAAACACTATTTGTTTGTAAAATATATTCTATATTATAATAATATGAATATATTCTGTTTATTGACTTTATTATGTTTTACAAATGTAGTCTCAACATCAAGTTACTTGTATATGAAAAAAAATATGAGTGATAAATTTTCATTTTTATATAAATTTACGCATTTGTATAAACCCCATCCAATAATAAAGAATGAGAATCATTATTTGAATATTTTACAAGAAAAAAATCCTCAACATATTTTTTTATCCAAAATAAAGAGTTATTTACGTTTGATACGTTACAAAAATATAATACCCACGCTTGGGTTGAGCTATACTGGTGCGTTTTTAGTAAATCCTAGTTTTTATACTATCATCACGAGTAAAAATCTTTTGATATCAACATTGATAATTATTGGAACCATGTCAAGTAGTATGATTATGAATGATTTGTTTGATATGAAAATTGATAAAATAAATAATCCAACGAGACCATTAATTACAGGCGAGGTGAGTGAAAAAGAAGCACATATATTAAACACCGCGATACTTCTGGGTGTGGAATTCTTGAATTTGCTTTGTTTGCCGCGAAAATTTCAAAACATCATTCATCTTGTATTATTTTCATTGTTTATTTATACTCCAAAAATAAAAAAAATGACTTTTTTGAAAAACGTCTATTGCGCATCAATCGTCTCATTTGCGAGTTATTTTTCGGCAATGGTTTATTCCGCGTCGTTAAGTTCGCATAGCATTCAAAATATAGTTTTATTGAAATTATTTTCCCAAACTCTATTTTTAGGGTCACTCTTTAATGAAATCTTGTTGGATATCCGTGACCGTGAAGGGGATTATGTGAATAATATAAGGACATTGCCAGTAATATATGGTAATAGCAATGCTTTAATGGTCGCGAGTGGAATATTGAAAATGAATTTTATGTGGAACATGTATCGCATGACTGAATTGTTCGGATTACGTAATGTGTTATTTGTGCCATTTATTTTTTTACCAATGATGTATGGTGTAAAAAAAATAAGGAGTTATGATTATAAACAGGAAGTTGTAATCGAGACAACACATGTTGGTACCAAAAGTTTATTACTTGTGTTGTTATATTATTGTTTCATGGCAAAAAATGGTTAAACATTTTTTGTTTTTTATTTGTTCAATGGTTCATTTTATGCGACTAGACCGAAATTTAAAACATCTCCATCATAATCATGATATACATTTGATTCAACTTTATACACATAATCAAAATTCATTTGTTTGCTTATATTTTCAATCTTTTTATTCAAATGTAACATTTTCTCTAATTTTTCCTGATTATCCATCGTTTCTTCGATTAATAAATCAGTATTCGTATCAAAATCTTTGCTTTCTTCATCAAATGAGCATCCTTTGATTGACAATCTCATTTTATTTGTTGTCATCATTAAATATAAAACACGATTCATATAGGCGAACAACGAATTCAGTTTCATATAATAAATAACAAACATGAATAAGTTACCTATTAACATTGTGTCATCCACTGTAAATTTATGATAGGAATGAGTCGTTTTTTCCTTAATAAATACGAAAAACGAATATAATTCAGTATGGTTTTGAATTTTATATTTTTCACAAAATACATTGAACTGATCATCTAAAACGCGTTGATCTATTTTATGGATAAATAAGCAGTTTATAAATTTATAATAAATATGTGATTGAATGTTGTTGATAATTAATTTTTCTTCTTCTTCTTCCATAAAAGCGCTACTTGTTTGTCCCATTTTGTAATGCGTGTTTTGTGTTGTTTTTATATCATTCTTTCTTGATATAAAAAGTAAATCAATTTTATTTTATTAGTAAAATAATATAAAATTATCACATAATATGATATAATGGAAACCAAAGAAGAATTAATTACAAATATTAAAGAATGGATTAAAATAGACAATGAAATATTAAAACTTCAAACGGAAATCAAAGAACGTAAAAATAAGAAAAAGACCTTGTCGGAAACATTAATGACCGTCATGAAAAAGAATGAAATCGATTGTTTTGATATTAATGGAGGTGCGTTGATTTATAAACAAAACAAAGTAAAGAAACCGATCAATTCAAAAACATTAATGTCCGTTTTACAAAATTATTATAAAAATGAACCGAAACATGCGGAGGAATTAACTAAATATATATTGGATAATCGCGAAGAACAAATTAAAGAGACGATAAAACGTAAAATAGACAAGTAAATTTTATGATTCATCACCAAATCCGCCATATGCGTCTATTATATTTTTGGATTCTATAGAAAAATCATTTATTATTGTTATTATTTTGTAAAAGATTTCATACATGTAATAAATATTATTGAAAAAATTCATACTATAATTATTATATAAATTATACTATAAAAAATAATGGTTTAAAAATAAAATATAATAATTATAAATATAAGAAATGGAAGAAGATAATGAAGAAGTGTTGGATGAATTATTGGGCGATCCTATGAAAAATTATTATAATTATTCGGCGAAATATTCTTTAAACACCGATTTACGATTATATACAAATGATTACAAGATAGGTCACATATATCTATGTCCATATGTAGTCGTTAGTAGCGGGCAACAGCCCTTTTTACAATTTTTGTTGAATAAAAAAATATATACAAATCCATCTACCAAAAAGTTGGATACATATTTTCAATTTTACGAGTTTTTTTATATGGATGGATTAGATATAATGGCGACTTGTCAAAAAATGTTGAATGTGCTCTTTTTAAAACAAACGAATTTTGTAAATCATCATTTTGAATGTAACGGATTTTTAAATGAAGAATGTAACATGTATATCTTTTTTGATTGCTCTCCGTTAAACAAAGATTCAACAGTGACAAATATTAATCATATATGGTTGGCATTATCAAGTGAAATAGTAGGGGAACGTAAAATCTATGATACACAAATACATGAAAATGTTACCATGTTTTTTGAAAATAACCCCGATTTTTTGTATTTAAAGGATATGTATGAGCATGATTATGAATTACCGGTTGCAGGATATAGTGGCTCATCCAAAGTAAATACAGAATTCATGTCGGTATTTGGATTATCTAAAACCCAACGTGAAACTTATATGGGACCATATTATTATTTTACGAATTATGAAAACGCATTGACAATTGCGCTGTTTAATAAAAAGGCAGACCCAAAATCACAGGGTGGTATTAATCGTTTTGCTGTTTTTAAGGGTAAAACAGTAGATGATGTTTCTGTTCCAGATGAAACAGGTAGTTGGGCGACTGAATACGATAGTGTGTATATTAAATATTTGAATTTAGACGCGGTGGCATATGAAAAAAGACCGATTATACATAAGGAAATACTTGTTGTGAAAAGTTATGAACAACAAGTCCCAATATCATATTATTTATTGGGTTAACCTTTTTTCCATGTCATACGCCATTTTTTCATATGGATGTTCATAGAAATGCGAATTGTTAGGATAAAAAGTGACATCAGTTATATTACTTGAATCTGCCTTATATAATGCCATATAAGAATGATTTTTTGAATCGGTGTAAATCCATTCATCTAAATCAGGGTTCGCGCGAGCGTCATCAACTTCTTTGCGACGCATTTTTTTATAAAAATGATGATATTGTGTATATTTATCAATTTCACTCGGATACATTTTTTGATATACGTGGATTTTTTCATGAAGAATTAGTTTACACAATTCAGAATCACTATAATTCGACACCACATATTCAGGAAGAATAATCACATCATATCTTGTATGGGGAAGACCACCTTCATATAAGTTTCCAATAATACATCCGAATTTCCATTTTGTTTTACATGCTTTCATTCCATCAAACCATGGCTCATTGACATTTTTTAAAACTGATTCAACATTGGTTACACAATTCACGATTTTATTTTTTTCATAAACACTAAAGTCTCTTGAACTTTTTTCTATTAAAAAATGATAATCTTCGGGTGAAGATATTTTACGCATAGAAAGATCTTTTTTAGAAAATGATTTATAGTAATTGTCAGGGTCCTTCATTAAGAAATGTTGAAGTTCTTTTTTGTTGAGAAAAACTATGTGATTTATTTGGTAGTAATTTATAATAAAATGAATAATGTAAATAAGTATTGAAATCACAAATAATAGAATGAATAAATGGTAAAGTTTCTTTAATTTAAACATTGAATGAATTATATATAAATTATATATATAATTTATGATTTTTATTTCTTAAATTTATATATGCCAGGCACAAATAAAGAATCAATATGGGGGAATCGTATAACTAAAATAGGTTTTACAATCATTATATTTATTATAGTAATCAATATCATTTTTCAAATAATGAAGTATTTTGATATTGATATTAGCAGTATCATTGTCTATATAACGTTTGCGATTTTTATGGCTATATGTTATTTTGTATTACCAAAAGATATACCTATGAGTCTTGTTTTACCCAAAACACCAATACCATCAGCTCCCGAATTTACAGATTTATAATGTCTAGAAATTAAATAATTATCAGGCATTATATTGTATTTTCGCCAGTGCTTTGTATTTCAATAATTTGTAACAAGGTAGATAATTCGATTTTGTCTTTTAAATTATCTATAATCTCACTATCCATTGGCGGACGATTATTTAAATTATAAAATACCTTTTTAAATTCACTGACAGTATTATGATTGTATTCATTCATTTTGTGTTTCATATTTTCTTTGTTACTTTGAATCATGAGTAATTCTTGTGTCTTTTTATTGGTATTTTCTTCATTAAACCAACTATTTCTAAATGTATCAGTAGATACTAAAACATCGCATATTTCTGGTTTTACGATTTTGACATAATTATCCGAATTTTGGAAATGAGTTTTGAAACTTTCCACAATTTTATCAGGAATCACTGGACTGGTTTCCATCAAACGATCAAATTCTTCTTTACATAATTTAATCATTTGGGTGACAGGAGTTCTCTCACTGGGATGTTTTGCCAATTCAATTTTTACATTTCGATAGAATTTATCCCAGGCAATACCACTTACACGATGTGCCTCATTGAGTTGAGTTATTTTCAAAAATTGTTGTATAGTGGTAATAATCCCCGCTAAAATATTAAAACCACCAACAACCATGACGTAATAACTTTGATATTCCAAAGGCACACGATCTTGTGCGAAATTAGCAGTTCCAGTTAATGTAGAAATAATAATGACCGGAATTGTATACCATGCGTTTAACGTCGAATACAACATGTTTGCGCGTGAATGTAACCAACGGTAGCACATCGCTTTATCAGCCCATTCAATCAAGATCGCCTCATGTTCTACAGTCCAAACCGCGTCGTTTGATAATGAAAGTATAGTATCGGTATTGTCTTTAATATTATCCATTGTATAATATTAAAATAAAATATATTTAACGAATCAAAAATTCAATGAAATAAAAATTCTTTGAAAAATATAATTTCATACTAATATATGGAGGATACCGAAGACAAATTAACTCAAATAAAATCGACATTTATCAAAATAACAGAATTAAAAATGGAAAATGAAAAAAAGATCAATGTGCTTGATACAAAAATAGTGAAATTAAAAGGGATGTATAACGAATTTATTAAAAGTAATCAGGAGACCCTATGTGTATTTGGGTTGGATTCATTATATTTTCAAGGAAAAATAATCGATATTGAATATGATGATGTGAAACGATTGTTTTCAGCAATTATAAATCGCGTGTATTGCGAGTTTTTTAAATTGTATAAAATAATAGTGGATTACATTAAAATCAATATAAAAGATAAAAAGTTATTGGAATTGGTAAATATACATAATCAGTTTCCAGTGTATAAAGATTTGGAGCCATTTAAAAAGTATGATTTTGACGTAGTTCAAAGTATTCACGATGTCATTGTAGAATTGTTGTATGCGTTACATAATTATTATATTATTAAAGAAAGGGAATTGGAAAAACATAAGGCAAAAAATAAGATTGGTTTTAATATTGATAATTTTGTCAATACTGTTTATTTTAATAATATCATGTTAAGAGAGAAAATATCACTTTTTATAAATTATCTTAATTTTTTTCACAAGTTGAATATAAAATACTTGTCGCGTTATTATCACAAATTGGATATGATGTTGAATCAAATAAATAACGATATTCATTTTGAAGAAAAAAATGATGAAAATGCTACTTATGAAATCATTGATGTGAGAGAAATCAAGGAAAACCAGGTCATTCAAAATGAAAAAAATAATTCAAACACGACGATTCATTTAGAAAAGTTTTTTGAAACTCCACACGATAATACAAATGAAATCCCAAGTGATTTAATAAGTGAATTGTCAGTGGAAACGATTATAACGGAAACACAGTCACAATCAAATAGTAATAATTTGAAAAAGAAAAAATATAGGGCTCGTAAGAAAAAGAAACAACAAAAAATCATGACCACATTGAATAGTAGTGATTATAATTCAGAAATTCTTGTTTCTGGACAGGACAAAAATATTCAAGTCGTCATTGAAGAATTACCAGTGGTCGTGGAGGAAGCGCCTGTTGTGGTCGCGGAGGAAGCGCCTGTTGTGGTCGCGGAGGAAGCACCGGTGGTTGTAGTTATAGATGAAAACACAAATAATGTGTAACCTCTTTAAGTTGTTTTGACATATATTTAAAAATTGATTTAAATATATTTTAATATAATAATCAGTAAGATTTATTTGAACATGGAAAAGCGTATTAATAAAAAGTTTGAAAATTATATTACAACATTAAAGGAAAATATTCGTGAAAAGTCAATTGAGCTTGGCATGAATGATGAAAAAATGAATGATCTCATTCAATATATTTACAATTATGAGCGCATGACTTTGAACAAGGACGATTTTATGAAACGAAAGCGTGTCAAAAATGTTGTCCCTTATTTTGAACGTTGTTGTGCCAAACGGGCTAACGGGGAACAATGTACCCGACGCAAAAAGGAGGAATGTGAATATTGTGGCACGCACATGAAGGGCACACCACACGGATTAGTTGAGGATGAAGAAAACAAACAAACCATGCAGAAGATCGAATTATGGGCTCAGGAAATTATGGGTATTGTTTATTATTTAGACAAATTTGGCAATGTATATCAAGCCGAAGATATTGTCAATAACAAGGTAAATCCAAAGGTTATTTCTAAATACACCAAAACAAAAATGGAAAACGGGGAAGACGTTTATACCATATTATGGAATACCAGTGATTTATAAATTCGGTAATTATCTGAAATATTTATTCGTCTATAAAATAATATGGATGAAATCAGTAAAAAAATACTAAATGATATTGGTATTTTTTTCGATGAAAATAGTGAAATACTTATTGAGCGAGATGTATTATTGAGTCAAGAAAAATATGAAAGCGTTGAAAAATATGTGAAAGAGTTGAAACATCACTTGAGCTCATCTAGTTTGACCAGCCTACAAAAAAATGCTACGGATAACCAGAGGTGGCCTTTATTGAATTTAGTGAGGCAAATATTAAATGTATATGGATATGTTATGAAACCAATCAGAAAATGTGATGGTTATACACCTGATGGGGTTAAAAAGTTTAAACGTTTTTTCTTAATATGTAAGAAAAATTAATTTTTTCGATTTTTTTTTGTAATTTTATTACTTTTTTTTACTATACCCTTACCTATACCATCATCTTCATAATACTCTTCTGGATAAAATTCAGGGTTTTTTCCAAATATAATATCTAATTCTTCTTGTTTTTTCACTTCATCTTCTTCTTTTTTTATTTCTTTTTTTATTTCTTTTTGCCTTATTCTTTCTTCTTTACGCATTTTACTTATTTTATCAATACGACGAGTCTTCCATTTATTTATATTTTCTATTCTTCTATTTTCTTTTTTTCTATAATTCCAGTATTCTTTTGTACCCAATCCAAAAATAATTAGAAAAACTACTCCACCAATAACACTTGGTATTAAAATTTTATTATCAACCATTTATATATTATAAATAAAATAAACTTAAACAAAAAAGTATAATTAACATATGTTAATGTCTTGTTTACTTTTTTCTTTGTTGCTTATTTCTAAAAATTCATTTCAAATGCGCGCGTTTTCGGCAAAGCGATCCAGCACATCCTTGAAATCATTATCTAATTATTATAAACCAAAATCATATAATCAAAAAAAATATTGTGAATATTTGAATGATTGGAAAATTAAATTATTATTTGCGATTGGTCCAGCAGGAACAGGAAAAACGATGTTGGCATGTAATACTGCTATCAAAGATTTACAATCTGGAAATATAAATAAAATCATATTGACGCGACCCGTAGTTCCTGTAGAGGAAGATATTGGTTTCTTACCCGGAAATATAAATAAAAAAATGGACCCCTGGACGCGACCCATCTTTGATATTTTTTTAGAATTTTATTCACAAAAAGATATTGATTCGATGATACATGCGAATGTCATTGAAATAGCACCACTTGGATACATGAGGGGACGCACGTTTAAAAACGCATTTATTATTGCCGATGAAATGCAAAATAGTTCTCCGAATCAAATGTTAATGTTAACAACCCGAATTGGCGAGGGTAGTAAAATGGTAATTACCGGTGATTTGAAACAGTCAGACAAGGGACTTGAAAGCGGATTGTATGACTTTATTCGTAAATTTAATTTATATGAAAAAATAGAAATGATTCATAATACAACTATGTCACGGGATAGTAGTGAAATTAAAATCGTCGAAATGAACAATACAGATATAGAAAGAAGTCCAGTTATTGAAAAAATATTGGATATTTATAATGTGAAACCCATGCCACCATCAATTGTTCAAATACAACAACCACCAAAACAAGTGGAAGCATTGAACAACACTACTCCAACATATTATAGAAGAAACCAGAGATTTGACAACGATTGTGCAATGGACCCTAGAGAATCTTGGTTGAAAGATTAAATTATAAATATAAAAAAGTGCCTATTATAGCACCTTTTTATATATTTTTTTGTAAATTTTTATATTTTTTATATTTTTTATATTCTTTTTCTGGTTCCTCCTCCAGTCCCAACAAATGAAAACACACAAAATAATCCTAGAAAGATCACAAATGGATTGATATCCACTGAATTCTTTTTATCGCAGTTGTTATTGTATGCGTTAGGTATTTTTTTAGTGTTAGGATTAATCGTGTTTCCTTTCAAATGTTTTGTAACTAAACCTTCGTACAATTTGCTGTACATTTTTCGGTAACGATTGATCATTGCTCCATTCACCGGATATTTTTTACATTGTAGTTTGTGATACAAGTAAACATCGCTCATGGTAACATTTTCAAGTGTGACATTTTCACGATATGTCGGATAATTGTGTAATGTATAGATTTCTTCCATGTAAAAGTCACTCACATTTTTTAACAAGTATTCATGGTAATTTTCCAAAGTGTATCCAAGGACAACATAGTATTTGGATTCTTGGAAAACCAGTAATTCTTGTATGTAAGGACATAACTTTTCTTGAAATTCAGTAGGTATCGCTTTGTTATACCAAATGCGGTCATTGATACCGATCGTAGGTTTTGCCATTAAATGATCGTTATAAGTTTTTTGGTCAAACATTTGGTTTTGAATTCCTCGGTGAGTATGGTGACTGTCTGGAGTATTCGCAACGACACCAGAAATCAAACATAAGAATATGGTGGATAAAATAGTAAAGTTCATTTTTTGACTTGTTTTTGGTTTTATAAAATATGTTTATGAGAGAAAAAGTAAATCAATTTTTTTTAGTAAAGGGGAATCGTGAAAAAAGGTATTCCCTCCAAGTGGTGGGTCACTCTTTTCATTTGTTTCAAAGTTTATAAATAATCATACGGATCAAAGTGATCTTCATCATCTTCCTCACTATTATAACCATTATAACAGTTACAATATATAGATGGTGAACACGATACAGTGAGATAATAACGAACTCTATTGTATTTATAATTACCACAATCCTTACAAAATCTGGCGTCTAAAATAAATTTATCCTCGTGCATATTACCCTTTGGAATTTCAAATCTCCATTTGGGGTTTGCATCATCGTAATTGATTCTAGTTAATTCGCCATTTCCAATAAGGCGAATTGCTCTCTTTTTGTTTTGTTTTGCGACTTCTTCGATTTTATGAAAACAATAGTCTTTGATGATATCAATCATCTCGGTGGGTAAGTTTAACCCCGACATAACGAGTTGTTTTTGTACGATGGAGCTCATTGTTGATGTTTTTTTGTTTTTATAAAATGACATAAAGAGAGAAAGTATTTCAATTTTTTATTTTTGCGGTAGTTTTTTCAAAAAGTGTTATGTCGTAGTAAAGGAAAAAAGGACGCTTTTTGTGCGCCCTTTTTTCATTTTTTATTTGTTTTTATTTTATGTTTTGTCTTTTATTCATCTTTATCATCTGATTCTTCATCATCTGATTCTTCATCCTCAGATTCTTCGTTGTTGTCTTCCTCAACATAGGAATCCTCATCCAATTCATTTAATATGATTTCTTGTTTGTTTTCATCCCAAACACCAATCGCGTCATTGGTATCAACATCATATAATACATTGTTGCCGGATTTTAAGTAATCTTTTCCATTGATTTTGACTCTTTTAACTTTAACTACTTCTTCTACCTCTTCTTCATCTTCAGAATCTTCCTCTTCGTCGGATTCATCATCAGATTCTTTTTTTGCCTCATATTTTGCCATCTTTGCGTTGATGACAGATTGAATTATTTTATTCACATCTTCATCAACCTCATTGTCACCAGACGAATCAATTTCAAGTTCTTCAATTGGCGTATGTTTAATAACAACGAGTTCTTTTTCTTCGGGGTTTAATTCATCTACATCATCGTCATCATCTTCCTCGTCACTTGACTCATCATCACTTGACTCATCATCACTTGATTCAACTTGTGTAACTGTTTTGACTGGAGGTGATGGTGCGACAACAACTGGATTGACTTCTTTTTTCGCTGTTGTCTTTTCAGATGCTTTCTTTTCTTTTTCCAGTTTTTTAGCTTCCTTTTCAGCAGCTTTCTTTTCCTTTTCCAATTTTTTAGCTTCCTTTTCGGCTGCTTTCTTTTCCTTTTCAGCAGCTTTTTCAGCCGCTTTCTTTTCCTTTTCAAGTTTTTTAGCCTCCTTTTCAGCAGTTTTATTTACTTTTTCAGGTGCTTTTTCAAACTTTTTATATAACGCAGCATCTTTTTCAAGTGGTGGTTCACCAGCGTCTTCCAAAATCTTGTCAAACAAATCTTTCGCATGTTCGACCTCTATTTCTTTCTTTGGACGTCCCTTTTTACTAGCGGTCTTTACATATTCAATTGCATCGTCTGCGTCAAATTTGTAACGATCACTTAACATTTTGATTAATTTTACGTTGTTTGCGGTTGTCATTCTTGAGCTTTTGTTTTTGTTGTGGTTGTGTAATAAAATAAAATTAGTTATTTATAAAATCAATTTTTTTTAAACTTGGGAAAAATTTTATTTTTTATTGTAATTTTGACGCGTGAAAAAAGGTATTCCCTCCAAGTGGATGGTCACTCTTTCCTTTGGTTAATTACAAGTATATTTTTTATTTTTATTTTTTTAAACGACTAGTTCCTCTACACCCTTGATGTTCCAGTATTGTGGGTCATCGTAATAGATGTCGTCATAGTAGATAGGGAATTTCAAATGGAGCATGGTTTTCTTGCCATCATTTACCCAACTTGAGATTGGTTTGACATTTGAAATATCAAGTTTTTGAAGTTCTTGATGTATAACCGCAAAATTGATTAAATAACGACAGTGTTTCATATAAGTCTTTTCAGTAAACATACCAATGGATTTATATTCTTCAACGTCCTCTAATGCGTCTGAGATGATACCAGTGATTCGTTTAGATGGACATTCCTTGTATAAGAATACAAGAATGCCGCCAAGAATACCCATAACTTCCGCATCATGAGTTACCCATTTTTCGTCATCAAGCATCTTAAATGCCAACAACACTTTTTGGGACGTCATTTTATCGTATTCGAGTAATTCAAGAATCTTTGTAAATGATTTCATTAACAAATCGGTCTTTCCGGGAATATCGATCATGTTCTTCATATAACATAATACCAATGGAGTTAAGGTAATTGATTTCTTGGTTGCGTCAATGGTTGCGTTCATATTTGTTTTGCTAGTAGCGTTAGCTAGTTGGTAGTTTGATTAGTTTGAGTAAAATGATAGAAGGAGGGAAAAAGCATTTCAATTTTTTTAATTTAAGCGTGATGACGCAAAATTGATATTGTAACCTCCAGGTAACACTCGCGTGAAAAAAGGTATTCCCGCCAAGTGGCAAGTCACTTTTTCGTTAGGTTAATTACAAGAATAAATTTATTGTTTATTACGACATAATGGCGATTCTTGAGAACAGAATGCGACATGATATTTAATGCTAGAGCCAACCTTGACGTTACATGTTAAACATGTGTCGTTATCATAACAGTGTCTTAAATGTTTAGATGCGATATGTCCAGCTAAAGTAGTGGTATTTTTAGCACTTTCATAAGAGCAACCATCAATCGGACATTTAAGATAAGTGATTTCGTGGTGGTTTTTGATATGATGCGCTAGTCTGGTGGAAGCTTGGAATCCTTTGTTACAATAGGAACAAACATGGGGATTCATTAGTCTTCCAGATTGTTCAGGATGACTGTTGTTAATGTGCATAGATAAAGTATTACCATTGACAGTATTGTAATCACAATAAGGACAAGTTTTAAATCCATCATCATTGGTTTGATGAAGATGACGTACACCTTTGAATCCCTTTTTAACACGTCTTTCATTGTTGGTTTCTTTGAAAATATGTTGATTTGAAATAATTTCAGGCTCAACTGTTTTTTCTTTGACTTCGTTTTGTTCAACATAAACATCACCATCTTGAGTAAGATCAATTACCGGTGTGATTACCTTACATAAAGGAATATCAAAATAGGAAACAACCGGTTCAGCGACTGTTGAAACTAATGGATTCGTAAGAACAGTTAAGTTACCAGTTGAAAGTGGTGATTGGTCTTGACCAAGAAGAATGTTTAAAGTGATACTCATTGATGTCATTTTAAAGTTTTGTTGTTTGTTTTGTTGTTTTGCTTGTTGCTTTTGTTTTGATTTGTTTGGGTAAAAGAATACAAGGAGAGAAAAAGCATTTCAATTTTTTTAGAGATGAGGCGAATCAAAAGAGAGATGAAAAATGTCGAAGCGGGTTAGGGTTACATGGTGTTAAAAAAAGGCAATCCAAGTGGATCACCTTTTTTTATTTTTTTGTTTTTTTATACTTTATGAAATTTGACTTCATACTCTTCGTCGTTAAATACAAAGGTATAATTCATTTGAGATGGTTGTTCAAAACAGAACACGATGAAATCAAATTCAACATCTGGATGTTTCTTGACAAAATCAAGATATGTCCCACCTTCCGTTATACCGGAATCACAATACATAACAATCGCAGCGTCGTCGATGTTTTCGATGTTGGCGGTTTGCTGAAATTGGTAAATGAATTCTAATTTGTAGTCTTCGTTATCTTCAATGAAATAGATGTCCTCCTCATTCATTTTTTTTGACTTGTTTTTAAAGGTGACAATATACTTGTTTTTTTCTGGTTGTTGGACTGGCTGGACTTCCTTGACTGGTTTTGGGACCTTCTTGGCAGGTGCTTTCGCGCGTGGCGCCTGTTCAACAATATGAAATTTGACTTGGTACTCTTCGCCGTGAAATAGAAATGTATAATTCATTTGAGATGGTGTTTGATAAGAGAACCATATGGAATCATATTCATTATCATCAATATCATCAGCATGTTTCTTGACAAATTTGGCATAATCCGATAAATTGGAGGCGCAAAGCGGAACAATCTCGACATCGGTGATTTTCTCAACTTGGAAAACGAATTCTAATTTGTAGTCCTCTTGAATCAAAGAAATGTCCTCCGCATCCATTTGTTTTGACTTGTTGTGAAAGGTTACGAAATACTTGTTCTTTTCAGGTTGTTGGGCTGGATTTTGGGCTTGCTTGGCTTGCTTTTGGGCTTGCTTGGCAGCGGCTTTGGCTTGCTTTTCGGCTTCCTTGGCAGCAGCTTTGACTTGCTTAGCTGCTTCCTTAGCTGCTACCTTGGCTTGCTTTTCGGCTTCCTTGATGGCATCCTTTTCTTCCTTGGTCATCTTCTTGTAAGATTGGATTTCGGCTTTAACATGTTCAGTAGCTTCCTTGATGTCGAAACCGTACTTGGCACTTAAGATATTAACGATTTTAGTAATACTTGACATTGTTTTGTTGTTGTTTTGCTTGTAGCGTTTGTTTGATTGGTTCGAGTAAAATGATTTGATTGGAATAAAAAGTTTTCAATTTTTTTTCAAGAAGGGCGAAAAAAAGCAAGACATGTAAAAAAAGGCAACCCTATAAGAGTTACCTTTTTTTATTTTTTTTTTATAAGTTTATAAGTTATCAAATACCGCCAACATCTTGTCATCTGATGATTCCTCAACAGGTTTCTTGGACTTTTTCTCCTTCTTGACCTTCTTCTTTTCCTCAACAGGTGCTTCCTCTTGAATCAATGGTGGTAACAAGGTAGAGACTTCGACGGTTTCAGTGGTTTTCTTGGTCTTTTTTTCCTTCTTGACCTTTTTCTCTGCTGCCTCATGTTGTTCAAATTTGGCGTTCATCTCAGCTTGGTATGCTTCGTCATTGACTGGTGGTTCAGCAGATACGACTACGTTTTCACCAAGTTCAAGGGCAGCTAACTTGGCTTCACGCTTTGCCTTGTTGGCAGCAATCATCTTTTGGAATGCTGCTTCTTGTGCTGGAGTGCGTTCCTTCTTAGGCTTACTGGCTTTTTCGGCTTTCTTGGCTTCACGCTCTTGCTTGGCTAATGCCTTGGCTTCTTCCTTGGCTTGCTTAGCGGCTTCCTTGGCGGCGGCTTTGGCTTGCTTTTCGGCTTCCTTGATGGCATCCTTTTCTTCCTTGGTCATGTTCTTGTAGGCTTGGATTTCGGCTTTGACATGTTCGGTAGCTTCCTTGATGTCGAATCCGTACTTGGCACTTAAGATGTTAACGATTTTAGAAATTGATGACATTGTTGCTTTGTTGTTTTGTTGTTGTTTGCTTGTTGCTTTGTTTGGTTTGTTTGAGTAAAATGATTTACTTGGAAATAAAAGTTTTCAATTTTTTTTTGAACGCACTGAAATCAAGGGAGAGAAGATTTTTGTAATTTTTTTCAAAAAAATGAGTGTCAAAAATTGCCAAGTCCGTTAATATGTTGTTTTATACAAGTCAACATCTAAATAACAATTCAACATCTAAATAGCAATCCCACAAGTAAATAAAAGAAACGCACAAGTAGATATCCGTTTGTTGTATTATAAAACAACAAGTAGATATCCATTTGTTGACTTGTTTATAATCCGCCTCTTTTTGTCACTCATTTCCATAGATTGTCACTCATTTCTCGTTTCAGCATAATACAAGAATTAGATATATACTTGTTGTATTATAAAACAAAACGACATATAAATAAAGTATCACGGGAATTATCCCAGTATTACCTTATAGCATAAGTCAACAATCGCATAGGGTAAAAACATGGGCGATTTCCATAGATCCTCACTCATTTCTCGTTTGAGCGTTTCTCTCATTACATAGTAAATCAACAAGTCAATAAAGTAAAAACAATTCAACATTTGAATAAGATCTAACAATTCAACAAGTCAATAACACCCATCACTTCCATAAATGACCCATGTTTTCTCTCTTTGGTATAATTCAACAAGTCAATAAATCAACTATATAATGATGTTGTATTGTATTTATAGACTTGTTTATTCCCCCTTATTGCTTTCAAAAAAGACAACCCATGAGAGAAACCTAGGGTGTTCCTGGGCGTATTCCAACCCGGGTCCAAAACAAGTGAGCCCTAACCCCGGCACCTATAGCATTCCCTGTAAGAAAATCATCAGCGATACCCGTATTTCCTCACTCATTTCTCGTTTCGCGGTATATCCATGGTTCACCCATATAGCCGTAAATGGCACCCCCGTTTTTGAACAAATGCGTTTTCTCAAAACACAAATGGGCGATTTCAGGGGTATAAGTTAGGGTTGTCCTCTATTTCTCTCATTGACCCCTATTTTCAAAAGGTAAAAAGGGTATTCAAAAAGGTATACTAAAAGATGTCCCATATTTCGGGGTTTGAAAAAAATTGATAATTATGGTAAGCCATTGTTTTATCTTGAAATTCTAATTTTCAGACAAAAGTAATTGGAAAAAGTAAAAATGGACATTTTTGGTATGTCCATTTTTGAAAATCCCAGGGATTCATGTGAAAAACAGGGTTTTTGAGGGTCAATTACAGCATAAAGCTCTCATGGAAATTTCCTGGAAAAATACACGAGAGCATAATTTTGTGAGCATAATTTTAAGAATTTAATTGGGAAAAGGTTTAGGAACTTTTTGTAGTCATAATATAGACTACAAAATGACTACATTTGGTGGCACAGAGGTTCCATTAAAATTCATATGTGAAACATGTGAATATAAATCGTCACGAAAGAGTCAGTATGAAAGACATTTAATGACATCAAAACATAAAATGACTACAGAAGGACTACAAAATGGACTACAAAAAGTTCCAAAAAGTTCCAAAAACGTATGTGAGTGTGGGAAAGAATTTTCAAATAGACAAAATTTGTATAGACACAAAAAGAAGTGTGACTCAAAACAAGAAAACATAACAATTACTGTAGAAGAGCACGCGCCAGAAAACAACCAATTCTCAACGGATTTGATAATGGAGCTTTTGAAACAGAACCAGGAATTCAAGGAACTCATCATTGAACAGAACAAACAAATGCTTGAGATGAGTAAGGAACGAAGCATCATCACAACGAATAGTAATAATGTAACACAAAACAACAATTTTAATCTCCAAGTATTCTTGAATGAGACTTGTAAAGACGCTCTGAATTTGAGTGATTTCTTGGAATCTTTGATAGTAACCCTTACCGATTTTGAGAATTTCGCACCTCTAGGGTATTGCGGTGGGATCACTAACATATTAGTGAATGGATTAAACAAGTTAGATATAACGAAACGCCCGATTCACTGTAGTGATTTAAAAAGGGAGGTCATTCATGTAAAAAACAACGACGCCTGGCATAAAGACCAGGATAAAGAGCAAATGATAAAAGCGATCAAGGCGATTGAACACAAGAATATCAAGCAAATGTCGCTTTGGGGAAAAGCCAATCCGGAATACAAAGACCCGACTAGTAAAAAGAGTGACCTATATACCAAAATGATTGATAATAGCTTAGGTGAAACCGACAAGGAAAAAGCCCAAAAGAATTATAATAAAATCATCCGATCCGTTGCCAAGGAAATCCTGGTGGAGAAAGAATGAGAAAAAGGGTGCGCGCAACCCTAACTTTCTCTCTTTGATACAAATTTACAAAAGTAAAAGTCCTTTAAAATTTATTGAGGAATCACATCCTCAATGATGATCCGTTTATCCTCTTGTACTAAATCGATATATTTGTCCATGGTAATGAGGCGATTTTCATCATCAAACGAGTCCATGATATAGTGAAATACTTGGACATCCTTGGTCTGGCCAATGCGGTGGCACCTGGCGATTGCCTGGTCTTGAATCGCCGGATTCCAATTGGGACTCACGAAATAGATCTCGCTGAAATTCTTTTGTAAATTCAAACCTTCTGATCCGGTTTTGATCTGGATAATAAGGACCTCAATGACGGTTTCATTCAATAATTTCATGCGTTTCCCGAGTGATAACCGCGAATCAAAGATGACGATTTTCTCAAACCCCACCATCATGAGTCGTCTTTTGATCTCGTCGATTTCCTGGCGATAATGACAGAATATGATCTTGCCATTGCCGTTATCCCGGCGCTCGACCAGTCCAGCAATAAGCGCATCGATCTTGGACGAGTAATTCGTAGCCGTTGTCATGAAATGTTCCGGGTAGATGAGACTGTCGTTAATCAACGAGCTCACCTTGCTCGTCATCATCGACGGCAATATACAGGTCTGACGAGCATAATTCATCATCTTGAGCTTGGTCTTGGGATAGGCGACTGCCTGGTGAATGTCTTTGGCGAATTTCTTCTCCTCCGCGTTTTGCCATGCCACATTCTTGGTAATGCTTTCAATCGCAGGCATCTGTATTCCTACTTGTTGTTTGGTGCGACGCAATATGAATTCCCTCAGTATCACCTCGCGGTTGTCGGCGTGCGTATAAAACGACGCGGGTAATCCCAGCATGTTACACATGTTGAAGAAATCTTTAATCTTGTTTTGTACCGGTGTGCCTGAAATCAACCACCTGGAGCGCGCTTTTAAATTCTTGGCGCTTAAAAATCGCGAATTCTTGTTGCGCAAATGGTGAGCCTCGTCGAAAATCACCCGGTCCCATTCAACAGCGTGTAATAGGTTTTCCTTTTGACTGCGTTTGGATCCCACCAGTATCCCGTAAGTAGTAAGCACTATTGGTGCGCGATTCAGGCGTTCCTTGGTGATCTTTCGCTTGGATGCCCCGTGGTAAACCAAGGCGACATGACCAGTGGTGCGGTAGATTTCCTGTGCCCACTGATCCACGAGTATGCTTGGTAGCACCACCAGCGTGCGACGGTATTCCAGGAAATTCACCACGATGAGACCAATGGTCATGATGGTTTTGCCGAGTCCCATTTCGTCCGCGATGAATCCGCCACGCACCCCATGGAGCGGCTCTTTACCCGTCTCACGGGAGGCGCACCATTCTAACCCGTCATACTGGTGTTGCTTGTAGTCAATCCCTTTGTATGCGAGGAATTGGTTATATTTGTCCTGAATGTTCATGTTTGATGTAGTTTGATGTAGTTTGTTGAATACTTATAAGAGACAAAATGTAGATCAATTTTTTTAAAACTTATAGTAAAAATAAAAAAATTGATTTTAAAATACTAATGAAAAAAATAAGTAATCAAAAAAATCAAACCAAAATCAAACCAAAGCTAAAAAATGTCGTCAACCAAAAAATCATGTAAAGTATGTATGGATGCGGGAAAATCCGAAGAGATATACACCTCGCACAAGACCAAAAACAACCGCGGAAAAGTTATTTGCCCCACTTTGTTGAACAACACCTGTCACTGTTGTAAACAAAAAGGGCATACCGTCAAGTATTGCCCCGAGTCCAAACCAGCGACCCGTCCTGAACCATCCACACCTCCTGAACCTGCTCCTGAACCAAAAAAAACCGACATCAAGGTCACTCCCATTTCTACCATGGTCATCCATAAGAAAACGCCAGACAAACAATCCTATGCCACCGTCCTCATGACCATTCCAGCACGACCTGTTATTATCAAACCGGTCCAAGCCGTCCAGGTCACTCCCGTCATTGCCACCGTCGAGGCGTTTAACGCATATATCAAGCAAAACACAGACCCTAAGCCAAAGCGCAAACATTGTTGGGCGTCCGACACCTCCTCCGAATCCGAGGACGAACCCGTCCAACAAGATTCCGAAAAAACCAACGCTTTGAAAAAGGTACTCCATCTAGACACCCAAGTCGTCGTCGCTTAATTAAAAACAAAACAAAATAAAAATCAAAACTATTCAAAAAAGGGCTCCTAATAAGGGGTCCTTTTTTGTCACTCATATCCGTTTTTTGTCACTCATTTCTCGTTTCGCGTGAATGCCCTATAAGAGGGGTCTTTTTTTACGAGAGTGTTTTCATTGGAGAAAAATGTTGGGGTACGGGTGCATTACGGGCGAGTTACCAGGGTTACCTGGGGTTAGGGTTGCCGAGTGCGAGAGTACATCAAAGCGCTCCCCTCCAGTCTCCCTCCAGGAAACCCTAACTTTCTCTCTTCATCTCCCTTTTTAGAAAGAAAAAATGAAATAAAATTATTATATATTTACATTATATGAGTGGCTTTGTAATAACACCAGAGGAACAAACATTTGATCAAGTGGAACAAGCATTCAAGGATAAAATAAATGACTACGCCGATGTCGCTATACAACAACACATGAAGATATACAAAGACACCGATAAAAAAATATATGATAATTTAGTAAATATATATAATGTATTAAAGAACACAAATGTATGTTGTACTCCAGAAGAAAAAGAATTCCTATTGAACCTGGCGATTCAAATCCAAGAGGTATTCAACGGACCCCCTTATACATTCAAGGATATATGCCTCGCCGTCATATATACATATTATGGACTGAACTTGATGGAAGTAAATTATTTAAACATATCAGTATTACCACGAAATCGCGAAAATAAAATCATTGTGAATCAACGCACCTGGAATTTAAGTAAGGAATTCAATCTTTGGATAAACGCCTATGCTGATAATATAACCGTGGTTTACTATTTATATTTGAGATTAGGTGCGCCAAGTACAACCCAACCAGAATTCGGACCCATTCTATCCACTACCGGAGAGGATTTATCTGAAAAACTACGTAAATTCGTGATGAATCAAGAAGAGTTGAAACGACCATCAGCAGAAGATTCACCAGAAGAGTCCCCTAAAAAACGGGGAGGTTTCAAGAAATCCAAACGGATACGCAGAAAAAAAACCAAAGCCAAGAAATCCAAAAAACAACGCCCCTCCAGGAAACCCTAACTTTCTCTCTTCATCTCCCTTTTTAGAAAGCAAAAATCAAATAAAATTATTATATTTGTATAATATATAATAGCATGCCATTGTTTTCTTCTAGTTGTTTACCTTCTACCATAAACCAACCAAAAAATATTCCAGAAAGTGATCTAGTCAATTGTTTTAGTAAAGAATTACAACTTGTTACACCCGATGAAACGCTTGATAGTAGCAAAAATTATTATCGTTCATACCAGCCAGATGGCGCCGGTGACGCGACTATAACTAAAATAATGTCTAGTCAAATTAAACAAGAAGATTTATCAGCTGGAAATATCTATAAACAACCCAAAGGCTGGTTTTTTGGCGGAAAAAGAAAATCCCATATTCGTAGGAGAAAGTCTAGACATACTAGAAAACATCATAGAAAAACAAGAAAATATTATAGGAAAAAATAAATTGATTATATTTATATTTATATTTATAAATGAATATAAATATTTACTTGAATTAAAGATTATAATGGATACACAAACAAAAAACCCCCTTACGGAAGAGGAGACCCCACGCCCACCCCCACCCCCACCCCCACCCATTGATGTCAATAAATTAATCAAAAAGTTGGAAAAAGAAGGGATGGAAAAAACCGCCCTACTAAATAGCAAAGAAATAGACGACCCAAATATAATGATCCACGAATTAACAAAAATCATGACTGACGGAGATAAAGAATTCAAAGAAAAGACGGGGCGCAATATGACGTATGCGGAAATGCGCGCTGCCTATGGATAAGTTTACGACTGTGATAAGCCCCCGGCGACCGACAAGCCCCCCCCCGGCGACCGACAAGCCCCCGGCGACCGACAAGCCCGCCCAGCCACTGGATAAATCGTATAATAAAAAAATTGATATGCTTTTCTATTTATATAATAAATATAAAAACAAAAAACATCCCCCCCTCCAAAAAAAAATAAAAATGAGCATCACCGATTTGGAAAACGATTTAAAATTTCCGTCCCCGTCCCAATCAGATTCCAATTTTGGACACAATATTTCCACTAAATTCATAGGCGACGAAGAAACAATTCAAACGATGAATATATTAGAAAAGTATGACATTCATGTTCTTGAATATATAAAATATTGTATGACCAAATATCATCATGATGTATTTCTTGTAATATGTGAGCGTCGTGCCAATTATATTAAAAAATACCGCTTAGAGCATATCAATAAGCCGAAAAAAACGCACCAACAACCATCCTACTTGAAAAACCACCTCCGCCGTCGAAAACTCAGCGCCCTTTATGAAAGCGGTCAAGATTATGACGAAAGCTACTTTAACAATGATCACCAAAACGACAACGACAACGACAACGACAACGACAACGACAACAATGTTTCTGAATTAGATTATAATTTGAGTAGAGACGCGGACGACACCGCGAATTTATCAGAAGCCTTACGTGTGATTTCAAAAGGAATCGATAAAATAAGCGTATTGATCAAACAGAAAGAAAAAGAAAAACAAGATGCCGAATACCAAGAGTTATTACAAAAGATAATCAATATTTCACTATGCTTATTGTTCTTTGTATTCGCCATGTTAGCCTTATTTGTAATAGTTATCATGAACACATTTTCACAAGAATCAATACAATCTATCTAATCTAAAATCAATCCAAATAAAAGCCAAAAAAAATAAAAAATGCGTATAATCCCATACGTATTTTTTTAAACCACTTTTTGAACCGTTTCCAAAAACGGCGACTCACCTACAAAAATTTTCCAGTCAAGATTAATAAGAATAATAATCCCATAGACAAAGAATAAAAACCTCATTTCAAAAGTAGGTTCCATTTCTATTTTTCTCCCAGGAAAAAAGAAAATCATCAACAAGAGAGAAACCCCAATAATAAAAACAAATTCTAATCTTTCCTTCCAGAACGAAATAAATTGATCTATTTGACTGTCCTCTTTACCTGTTCGTTTAAGATAAATATGTACAACCGCTAAAATGGCAAACAATATTTTAACAATAAATAAAAAGGTGACAAAGTAAAAAAGTCCAATCCTGCCCAAACCATCAACATTTTTTCCCATTATATATATCATCTATAAATTAAAAATAAAAAATATATCACTAATATAATATACCCCCTATAAAATGCCCTGCTCTATATCTTGTACGCTTTCCTTGGTATTCATCATATCCATGATTTATATGAACTACGCCAGCACAAAAAATAAGACCATCCAAAAATACGAACAACAACTTCCCCCAGAACTTAAGGAGATCTACCGGAAAATCCAGCAAGAACGCCAGTCCATCTATTACTACGGTTACGCCTTGGGATTCATCCTTTCTCTCATCATCATCATTTATAACTACCAAAAATCCTCCTCACACAAGACCAAATTATCAACATCACATATTGTCTGTATAGTGGTCGCCACCAGTTTCATCACCAATTATTTCTACTATATGCTTTCGCCAAAAACCGCCTGGATGTTGGACCATATTAAAACCCCCGAACAAACCAAAGCATGGTTGAATATGTACAAGGCGATGCAGAAATATTATCACACTGGACTCTTGTTGGGAATCATCGCAGTCGTCTTTATGGCGGTCGCATTCCGGCATTAAAAATAAATTCCTTAAAAAACAACTTAAAGACACTCCCATCAATACCCTTAGAAAAGCGTCAATAGTTTAGTGGTAAAATTCGACCTTGCCAAGGTTGTGCCCTGGGTTCGATTCCCAGTTGACGCATTCTACCCCCCTAAAGCATCAATAGTTTAATGGTAAAATGCGACCCTTCCAAGGTTGTGCTCTGGGTTCGATTCCCAGTTGATGCATCCTCCTGGTCCTATAGTATAGTGGTTAGTACAAAGGACTTTGAATCCTTTAACCTGGGTTCAAATCCCAGTAGGACCTAAAATCAAGACCAAATAATATTTTCTCCTGAAAAAGAAAATATTATTCATCAACAAAATTTTTTATTTCTTTTGAAACATCTTGACACACTCCCAAATTTTTGCGGATTCATCAATGGTAAATACACCACGACGCTGTGCTAAATTCAAGAAAGACACCAACATATTTAAAGCACCCACCTCATCTGTCACTGGGATATCAACTAATCTGACCTCTGGTTTTTTTGGTGCGTCCGCAACAGTTTCGTTTTCCTTTTCCATTATACAATTATAGATACAAATCTATTTAAGTATTAATTTTTAAAATTAAAATAACCAAAATAACAAAAAAATTGAATTAAAAAACACAAGAACACCAAAATACACAATCACCAGAAACAAAAAGAAAAAATGTCACAGCCAATAAAAAACGCTTATCTAAAATTCCACGACCCGACAATTATTCCTGAAACCTTCACAGATACGGATGCTAACAACACCCCCCTCGTATTTGAATTATTTCCAAAACCCGACCCATACAATTTTGGTATTCTACAATTAGAAATGAACGAGACATCCCAAATCACCAACCCCTTATTTATCTTGTTCAGCATAGACCGATCCCAATCCATGGACGATATATGCCCCACAGACCACAAAACAAAGATGGATCACGCCAAACATACCACCAAAAAGATGTTGGAAATTCTTTTAAAGAAAACCTACCATTATCCACCCCAAACTATATATGTCCAATTACTTGTATTTGACGACGACACCAAAGAAATCGTACCTAAAACACTGTTAGATTCCACCACCATCACCCAAATCAACACCAGTATTGATTCCATACAGCCACAAAACAGTACCAATCTGGAATTAGTCCTTACCAAATCTCGCCAGATCATGGAAAATGAAAATGAAAATGAAAATGAAAAAGAAGACGAACCACAAAGTTATATGAAAACCGAAATATTTCTTACAGACGGCAACGCCACAACCGGTATAAAAAATGTTCGCAAATTAACAGAATTATCTTTATACAAGACCCCAGAAAAAGAAGACAATGACGAGCACATATATATCGGTTATGGTGATGATCACAACGCAAACCTATTACAAACCCTCGCCCAATCAAGAAACAACGCATCCTATTATTTCCTGGACCAAATCGAAAACTCCAATTTATTATTTGGAGAAATATTACACGGAATATTATATCCAGCATTAAAAAACACAACCATCAAGACAAATAACTGTGAAATATACGACTACAAAACCAACACCTGGACTAACACCATAAAAATAGGTACTCTCTTGAGCGAGTCCGCAAAAACATATCATATTCGCACAACAACTCCCCAAGAGCAAATCACCGCAACAATTTGCGCAGAGCAAATCACCGCAACAATTTGCGCCGAGCAAATCACCGGAACAATTTGCGTTGAGAAAATCACAACGCAAAATACCCCTTTCATATACCGCGTAGAAGTGTTACCCGACCCAACCCAGCAAGACATAACAAAATATATGTTTCGCCAAAAAGTACAAGAGTATTTGTATTTATCAAAATACATTTCGAATTATATAGACGAATCATCCAAACAAATGATCATTATCCCGAAAGAGGATCGTAAACGTCAAAACGACAGAATAAACACCGTGAAAAATGACATGAAGCGATTCATGAAATATTTGAAATGCTATATGATAAACCATTATTTAGAGCATGACAAGTTTCATCAAAACTTGTATGAAGACCTGTATATCAGTTACAAAACATTTGCGACATTAAAAGGTGCGATGTATTCCGGTGCTAGACAGCATTCGCAAGGACGCCAAACCTCTTATATCATATCAAGTCCGTGTCAAAACGACACAGACAATGATGACAATATAAACAACCTGAACATAAATTTACCAAGGAGCCATAACACCCCTATCCTATTTCGTCACCTGAGTGAAAACACGACACCAACCCAAAGGAGAATCATCGCGGAAATGACATCATTTCCAACGAGATCAAGAACACCGAGCCCTCCACTCGCACCAAGTAATATCAGCAAAGAGGATTTTGAGCCGCTTACAGATATAGATAAAATATTATTCAATAAATTCGCAACCAGCACTTCATAAATAGAAACCTGCCAAGAGAACAAATATAAATCAATACAACAAATATAAATACATTTCGATATAATAATTAATCGAGCACAATGATTTCAAGCGAGACATACGGTTTTGTAATAACCCGTCATATAAACTCGGAAAAAACAAACAAATATTGGAATGAGTGTTATTCTTGTATTCGTAAATTCTATCCAACAAATATCGTGATGATAATAGATGATAATAGTAAATACGAATACATACAAACCCTCCCCGAGACTCCTCCATTAACGAATGTTTTTTTCATTCAATCAGAATTCCATGGTCGTGGTGAATTATTACCATATTATTATTTGAATAAATATAAATTATTCCAAACAGCAATTATCATACACGATTCCGTATTCATTCAACAACCAATCCCTGTCACAAACCCATTAAGCTCAACAAGTCCAACATTGATATGGAATTTTCAGCATCACTGGGAAACACACCCCGACATCACTAACGAGATCAAAAGTCTCATCAGCAAATTAAATCCACAACACACCCAACGATTGCTGGAATTATATGAAAAAAAACATCAGTGGACAGGATGTTTCGGAGTGATGTCAATCATAAACACCGAATATATTTCTACCACACTCCACCAAACGTACCATTTATTCAATTTACTTGAACACATAACGACCCGAACTCATCGTTGTTGTTTGGAAAGAGTATTCGGACTTATTTGTGCGGATTCAATAAAAACCCCGGCCCCAGCCCCGGCCTTACTAGGCGATATACATCATTACATTAATCAATATTGTAATTGGGAATATGATTTTGATCAATACATGAATGATAAAAATAATATCAATATAAAACTCCAACAATTTCCTATGATAAAAACACATAGTGGTAGATAAAATATTTTTATTTATTTGCGTTAAGATGCCAGTGAACAGAAACGTAATCTAAATCCAATTGTTTATATAAGTCAGTTTTATCATCAAATTCACCGGTATTGATAAACAATAATTTTCGTAAGATAATTTTATCACTATGATAATTCAACATGTAATTAAAATATAGTTCATATTCAGAGGCACCTGAAGTATTTATATAGTTTTTATCTACATTATACAAAAATATATCATAAAAATAATGGTTACTATTTTGTTTTCGAACCATTTCAATCATTTCTTTTACGTATTTTGTCTCGAACATCATATGATGAGAGACCCCCGAATTTGCATGCATTTTTTTAAAAGATGGGTGTAATCTTTCCATAAATAAATAATATTCACCCCAGAATTCATCAGAATAATTCAATAAACACAACCCATCTTGAATAAATGTGGTAGGTTTTAAAAATATGGTATCACTGTCAATAACTAAATACCGCTCCAACATATCTGGAATAACAATGCCGGCATATAATTTTAAAAGTTGTTGTAAATACCAAGAGCCACGATCCGTTTTACCGTGAAAATTATAAACCGACCAAATATTAAAAGGAAACATCGTTTCCGGAATAGTAATACATCCTTCAAAATGAATATTCGGATCATAAGGAATAATATAGATATTTCTATACCCAATTATATTTTTTTTATTATATTCAAGTTGTCTGTTTATTTGATTCACATCATTTGGTCCGAGTAGAATAACAATGTCAAAATAAATCCCTTGTTTCTCCAATTTGTCTTTATGATAAGTATTATTAGTATTTTTGTAAACAACATTGTCTTGCCAACATTGACCTATATTCAAATTATTTTTTACAATATAATGATTCTTTAACATAAAATCGTGTAGTTCCTCAAACATGACCTGTCCAGTATACATTTCTGAAATATATGTTACTTCCGTATATACATATTCAACATAATTCAAATATTTACCAAGCGATTTCAATGCCAATAATTCTGCTCCTTGTATATCCATCCAAATAATATCCACTTTTGGAATATTATATTTTTCCATAAGTGTATCTAAACGATGACAATTTGTAATAACCTCAGTTTGAACATATTTTTCAATACAGTCATAATTACCACTGCTTTTAAATAAAGATGATGCGCCGGGGTTTCCATCTACCCATGTAGTAATTGTTTTTTCTTGATCTATTGGATAAAATGTAATTTCACCATCATAATCACAAACAGCGCCTTCTATTAAAGTAATTCTATCCTGATAATTTTCAATATTTTTTCTACAAATAGGTAATGTATTTGGATTACATTCAAAGGCAAAAATACGAGCATTAGGAAACTTATGATAAAATTCAATAGATTGTTCGCAATCTCTTGAGCCAATATCAAAAATAATTAAATCTTTACGTTGAAATAAATCACCATCAATATATTGTAAAAACTCGTTAATCATTTAATTACTAGTATAATATAGTTTAAAATTAAAAATATATTATAAACGAATATTGTTAAAACATCAAATATCAATTATCAAACATTATCAAGTTAATATTTTTTTACATTCGCATTATTAACATTATTAACATTATTAACATTATTAACATTATTAACATTATTCTTAATAACACTCATATAATCAAATTTATTAACCTCATTCAACAACTGTGTAAGAATAGGAAAATTTTGTTTATTCATATTTTGTATAATTGGTTTGAGAACTGGAAAATTTTCACCACTTGTAGTGGTCGCACTCGATGTTTTAGAATCGCTACTACTAGCAGTAGGAGTAACCCCTCCAGGATACCATAAAAGTTTCCATATAGGACTCACCTCCGCACCATTTCCTGTGTTCAAAGAAAAAGGACAGGAGTATGATGGCGGATTATCAAGCGGCGCACAAGGATTACAAGGTCCGTTCAAAAATTTAAAACCATTTACCAACCCCGGAATATTACTAAACTCTACATTCGTAACCGTCTTATTCATTGCGCCACTAATAGAATCATATCCGTTATACACCACCTTTTCCACCACAGACTTCTTGGTCTTTGGATCAGTACCGCATCTAACAACATCATTGACATTACTGGGCATTTCATTATTGTGACCAATGACAACCCCGTTCAATAAAAATGTCCCTTCTTTTGTTCCAAATGACAATATTTGTTTCATTGCCATTTCATTATATATTCGTTGTGCTTCAATCATAGAAATTCCTGGGTCCACTTTAACAAACGAATTTTCTGCTACTGCTTGTTTATATAAATCCATAACTTGCTTCGTCCAAGGCCATTTATTATGTTTGAACAAATACTCCACCTCATCAGGTTTTGCTTGTTGTTGAACAACTTTCATGTCATACACCACATTTGGATTCAAAACCTTTTGAAATTTTAAAAATTTTGCGACTAGATCATCGGACCAAGTATTATTCTCGGAAAATCCTTCCTTAATTCCCTCTAAAGAAGATTCCCAAGATACTCTAGATAAAATAATAAAAAATAATGCCAAAGCAATCGCATATTTAAAATTAATATAAGAAACCCCTAAAATAATAAATAATAAAATAACGTTTCCTAAAAAGGTTTTAAATGCCATAAAAAACAATTCTGGTTTCAAGAAAAGAATAATTAAAACAATGACAAAAACCGCAACCACGGTTACAAATGATGTATTATTAGAGGGAATAAATATATTTATATCTTTTTGAATAGAACGAGTCATATAAAATATATAAATATATAAAATCAAATGAAAAATTTTATATAATAAATAAGAATGTAAGTAGAGGATTATACTTTTTGTAGTGACATTAAATTCGCATTAATATTCTTTTCTAATATTTTTCTTTTTTCTTCATCACTACGTATTAAACGTTGTACACCTGTTAATTTCCCATCAGGACCTATAATATATTTAATAGGATATATACTAAAATCGAAAGCACTTACAGTAACAGTGTCTGGATATACTTTATAATTTTTATCTTCGGGTAAATAAACCTTCAAAGAATTATTGTTCCAATCTTCTCCTCTATCATACGCATACGCTTCAGTAAAATTATGATTATATAATTTTGTTTTAAATGTTAAACATTCTTTCTTAGATGAAGAAGATGGTAATTTATTACAAGCAAGAGAGTTATCGAGGTAAGCATACTTATTATATTTATTTTTGCGATTCGGATTATCTCTGGTATTTTGTATTATTCTTTTTTCTAACATAACCATATCATCTTTAAGAACAAAAGGTTCTTTCATATTAATTCGAATATTATTTTCATAATCTGTATTACTATTCATACTGCGATTACTATTATTACTATTACTACTACTACTACTAATAGTAGTCTTACCACTATCACTACTATTACTACTCAATGAAAATCCCCATCCACCAACCTTTTTACTTTTATTACCATTTCTTCTTTTATTTTTATAACTAATTCTTTTTTTATAGGTTTTACGGGTTTTCGTATTTTTCCGAATATTTCTTTTTACCTTTTTACTTTTACTAAACTCTCTTTTATAAGAAACCATAATATATTATATATAAATATAAAATCCGTTTTATTTTTCAAAAACCACACATGAAACCCCTTACTCTTTAACCCCGGTATACCATTCAGGTGGCTTATCATAATTCACAATTTGAACCGGAGGAGGAGCATAAGGCGTCTTCGAATTAGACGACCCTCCATTCACCGCAAAAGGGAAAGGTTTTAACGCGCCCGTAGGATTCGCACACTTGCGCTGTACCTGTAAAGTGTATTGACTCGCCGTCTGTGGAATATGTAATGTCTTGGTATAACCAGCATTTGACTCCTGTATTTTATACACGTATTTTGCTGACGATGTGGAACAACCGTTTGGACCACCTCTAACCCGATACCCAACATAAAGCGCCTCTTTATTCGTATCGTTGACACAAATATTCGCAGCGGCTTTGGTCTGAATGTATAACCATTGACTTGCGTTATCCGATAAATTACTATTGCCATAGACAGGTTGTACCCAAACATTCGGATATTGACCATTGTTGATCCATTTGTATTTCTTTTCTAACATACCCTTTGTAGAGAGAACCGATGGTTTAATATATTGATATTGATCGCCTAAAACAATCGCGCGACTCGCATTATAAACTGGCTCAGCGCGTTTATATGTACCGCAACAACCACCGGAACCATAGGGAAATTGTCCCCTAAAAGGAGTACCATTTCTAGACATTGCCATACTTTGACCGACATAGCCAACGTTTCTTCTACCACCGTTTAAAGAAAATCCCTCTGGACCCGCAGCGCCAATAACCAGTGTTCCATCATTTTTTCCAAAAGGTCCTTGATTTAGCCAGACACCTCCAGGTCGTTTTCCCGAAACATTTGACCCATATCGAATAACCCCCTTTTTTTTGAATGCTTGAATAGACATTTATATGATAAATGAAGATATTAAAAAATAAAAAACAAAAACAAAAAACAAAAACAAAAAACAAAAACAAAAAACAAAAAAGATACATTACCTACATTTACCAAGTATATATTAAACTTTCATCGCAGATATTTTCCAATACCATGGATCATCATAGATTATTTTAATATCTTTTCCACTCTCCAACCGTTTTTTTACACTTTTTGCCATATCATTATCGTACCATTTATTAAAATATATAAATACCATGTTAGATAAATCATTTTTTTTATTTGATACTTTTTTTTTAATAACATCGACTTTTTCTATACATCCAAAAGAATATTTATTTATAATTTCAAAAACAAGTTCTTTTGTAACGGATAAATGAACCCGGGGAATACACAAGTCCGGACATTTTTTACTATCATCATTATTATCGTTATCATTATTATCATTATCATCATTATCATTATTATCATGTGTCATATTATTTATTTTATAATTATTTTTACATTTATAACGTAACAAATAAAAACAATCAATTTTTAATTATAAATTTAACATCAAAATTGAAAATTACAATTCCAAAAAAATAAAATTGAATGAATTTCCTTTTCAAAGAATATATTTTCAACAAGAAACAAACAAAACATGTCAAAAACAAAAAACCCACCAAAATGCACATATTGCCATCATATTGGTCACAACATAAATAATTGTAAAGACCCATCCATTGAAATACTCGATAAAACAATATTAGAAAAGATCATATTTATAACAGTACTATTTAAAACCCTAATTTCACATTATGAGATCAGTTTATGTGTTAAAGAATTATTGAATCTCTTGTCCTATGATGAATTAAAAATATTAATTTATAAAAAAAACTTGAAAAAATTAACTATAAATGATGAAAAAAATACATATGTACATTATTTACGTGTAAATTATCAAGATACAGTTTATTCCTATTCAAATGATGAATTAAAACAAAAACTCAATGAAATAAGTGACGAAAATTATCAAATATATGGAGACGAATATTTAAAAACCCAAGTAATTTCCGATTCATTTGATCTGGAAGAACTTTTATTGAACCGTATGCATGAATTCCGACCACCACAAAGAAAATTCGACATCACTATAACCCAATCCCCAACATCAAACCAAAGCCAAACACAAACACACGTCTGCCCCATTTGCCTTGATGAAATCACCCCAGCCAACCAAATCATCACGAATTGTAATCATACATTTTGTAATGATTGTATTCAGTCGTATTTCAAAAGTCTCAATAGCAACAACAACCTCCCCGTTTGCGCTTATTGTCGGGACCCTATGAAATCATTGGAAATACCAGACCCAACCTTGTGTAAACAAATACAAATCAAGTATTGTAACCAAGAACAAGACCAAGAACAAGTTAAATTACAAATAGTAGTTGACAATTCCAGAAATATTTATAGAGAGATACTCGTACCCATAAATCCACCACCAATTCCACAGCGTCCGCCAGAAAACCCTCACCATTTCAATAGGTATCTCATAAGCATATTTTATCGATTCATCGGTTTCTAACCTCCAAAGTAAAAGGAAAAAGGAAAAAGAAAAAATAGAATACCCCAAAACAACTCATCTATTCTATTTTTTCTCTGAATGGATCCATCAAATTCGCAATAAACGGATTCAAATCAAGCGGACTCACCAGTTTTTTATAGTGAAAAATATACCCCCAAATCCAGCGGTTCTTTATGATCTCCGCATTCAATATTTCCTGTTGAAACATTTGATCAATGATCGAAAAAGCCGACTTTAAAAGCAATATTTCCTTGACCAAATCCTTCTTCAAATTAAACAATTTCACCAACTGCCCCCGATAATCTTCATTCAACATGTGCTTATTCGTCTTCGACACCGCATTAATATACCGGATTTCATTCTTGACATTCTTCAAATTCGTAATCGTCTTTTTTCTATGATCATCTATTTTTTTGATGATGGAAAAAATATTCGTCCCGTAAATAACCGGATAACGCATACGGATCGCCTGGGGAATCAAAAACTGATTCGTTTCTTTGATTTCCGCGATTTTCTTCTCCACATCCGTCAGCTTTTTCATCATCTCTTGTTCCAATTCCTTTTTCAAATTCGTATCATGATTCCGTACAACCAACGCATTTTCTTGATCCCCAGAACCTCCCTCTCCTCCTCCGGGTGAAACACCAACACCAATCGAAAAATCCCTAAACAACAATATGGACCCCGATGTGAATTCAACCGTCGACTGTAATTTATCGTATTGGTGAGACGATATTTTGTGCGCCTCGGACGCCGCGTCTAATTTCAAATAATTCACAATCGCCAACAAAAAGGCGATCACCGCATTCACTGAGGATATCAATATCGAGCCCCAACCAAATCCTTGTACCACCGATGCCAACACTGTCGCCGCGGTGGATAGTAAAATCGCCGGCATCATAAGCATATTCAATTTCTGTTCCGAATACGATTTTGCTTCCATGTAAATAATTTTATGACCCTTCAAATAACTGGCTAATATATCAAGCGCCGACGAATATTTATGATTAATATCGGAATAATATTTATCAATGCTGCGTTCCACTTGATGATAATTTAATTTTTTGTAAATAATCTTGTTTTTCACACCAGTCACAAGATGATTATTGTCTATGGAATTCACATCGTCTTCGCTATATGTATCACTTAAATCGCTAGTATTTTCCCCGAAATAATTATCGTCACCATTACTGCTGCCCCCGTCTTCAAAACTTCTCATCGCTTCTTCCCCCGAATTCCTCTTTTTTTTCTTCAAAAAATGAAAGACATTTTTTTTGATCATCATGTCCTCTGTATGACAATTGTCACAATGATCCTCATCAAAATCGCTAATATCAATTTTTACTTCTTGAATAGACGCATCATTTTCCTGTTCCATAGATACAATAGAAAAATATTTTTATTTTCATATTTATTTATAAAAATCTAACAATAAAATCTAGCAATAATATATATGACCCAAACTCGTAAAAACACGCCTTGGAGAGGATGGAAAAACGAAAAACCAAATTACCATCAGCGAACAGTCATGCGTAAAAAATGCGGATCCAAATGTTTTTTAGGACCAAAAAGCAAAAAATCATTCCCTATATGTAAAAAGAATACATGTAAAGTTTCCCGAAAGGGAGTATATGCTGCATATGTTAGAGCACGCCAAACAAAACACAATAGGGTCGCCCAAAAGGCAAAACGCATGTTACAAAAAAAATGAAAAACTAAAAATAAAATTGAAATAAAAATAAATTAAATATTACTATTTATTAATACAACACCAACTAACCAAAAACAAAAATGTTACAGATGATATTTCAAAATGATGATGATTTAATGAGTAATGAAATTTACGACTATTATAATGATTATTATTCATATCAAAAATATATTCCAATTTCTTCAACTGTAAATAAAAATCATGAAAATTATCAAAAAGTAGTAAAAAATACAAATCTAGAACACATTACTGATGAAGACTGGGGATTTTATGTGGAAATAGACCCTCCAACACCACCGAAACATGTATTTCCAAGAAAAAACAAAAACGCCTCCCAACCACATTTAGCAACACCTCCATCTCATTATAATGAAAAGACACAACAAAAAAATGTGAATTATTTACCACAAATTCAGGAAGAATATAATACAGATGACGATGAGCCAGATCAATTAATTTTAGATTTGGATTTGCCGCACGACCATAGTAATTATAAAACCTATGGCTACAAGGAAAAAATTTCCCAAAATATATTTTCGGGTTTAACAATTTGTGCGTTAACAACCGTATCTATTTACTTTTATAATAAAATACGATCGTGTTAAAATAATTTATTTATATTTAGAAAATACATTTTGAATAATTTGAATAAAATCAAAATCAAAATCAAAATCAAAATGTATTTTTTTCTTTGTAAAATATATAGATATGGCAAAATTATCAGCAACAATGTGGATATTTATAGCAATACTAATCATTGGAGCAGTTATAGTTGGTTTAATGGGAACTGGATATATTAAAAGTGATTTTTCAGCTACTTCTAGTAGTGCTTCTCAACCAGTTTATTCACCAATACAAACACAACAAGGGGGTAAAAGAAATAAAAAATCATCAAAAACGATGACTATATCCGGGATATATCTTTTATTCGCCGGTATTTTAGTAGGTTACATAACATCAAAAATTGTGTAAAAATAAAAATTTAATGAATGACGTTATATAAGAAATAAAATAATTTTTCTTCTTATATAATATATTATCTAAATATGGACAGAACAACTATAATTGTTTTAGTATCTCTCGTGGTAGGTGTAATCGCAATTGTTTTCTTTGGTATGCGATCGACCACAAAAACAATAGATAATACCCTCCAAGAGGCAAGAGATAAAATTAGAAATGACGCTAAATATAATAACGTAGGTATAGTTGGTGGATCAAGATCAAAATCCAAAACAAAACCCCTTAGACATCATCCATATTTGACAACCACTAACGCGTTTCTTTTATTTTCCGGTGTTTTCATCGGTTACATATTGTCTCATTTTCGTTAAAACCAACCATGGTTAATAATTTACCGGAATATTATAATATTGGTAAAAAGGTGTATATCCAAGGTAAATATCTGTCGGCGCATCGCAAACAAATTCACCTCCCCCAACTTTAGGACCCACTTTACAAATAACTGTAATATCCGTATAATTCTTCGTTGTAACCAAACCATATGCGATGTTAGTAGTATTCACCTCCTTTCGTCGATCCACACATTTTTTCACACACTTTTTGCGTTTGTTTGTAATATAATCACTTGCATAGGATGAAACACCATTTCCAAAACAAGATTTTGCTTTTTCATTATTTGTACATAACGACATATATAAATAATAAAGATAATATTTACCATCCAAAACTCCTATAAAACATTATAGATGACACAATTATAAATCATACAAGGATTGTAGGGTTAAACAAAACGAATAATCCATATTATTCAAATCAATGACCCGACCATATTCATCCAATAACTGGATCCTCAACTTTTGTATATCCACTGGACCAAAATACTGACGCGCCGTTGTCGTAAGCATTAAATTATTCTGACTATTCGAATCTAAAAATGCAGTTCCTGTTTGTAGTGAAATCCGCGCTAAAATATTTTTATTTAAAATAGACGAATTGAAAGCACTGTAAAAACTATTATTGACATTGTTGTTGTAATCATCCACCACCAAATACATATACTTAATGCCATTCAAATCTATTGGAGCCTCACCAACATAATTCGGACTACCAATATATTTACCATATCTAAATCCCAGTATCCATCCTAACTTCAACGGCAATGGTGTAGACAAATCCTCTTCCCCACTGATATTTGTATTAAACTCTAAAGAAAAATCAAATAAAGTCACACCAATATTAATACCAACGATCAATTGCCCGGTACCAAAATTATTCTCAAAAGTACCACTATTATTTATAGTAAATCTTAAATCCTTGTACTTGTCCAACGTAGACAACGGTCCAGATGCTCCATGGACGTAATTATCCAAAAACTCAAGCAATTTTTCCCGACTATAATTTCCGTCAGGAATAATGACGACTTCCCTAGGCGAATCACTACTACTTTCAATTCCAATCGTAAAAAAGTTATTCCCGGTTTTGCTAGAAATATAATAATAAGTCTTGGGAATTTCAAACGCCGTCAACTGCATGGTCGCAACACTAGAAAATTTAATGGGCAAATCAAAATGAAAATCGGTAGAAAGCGACCCGTAATAATTATCGCGAAACCGGGTGTCAATATTCAAATATTGCCTTAATGATCTTTTCTTGAGCGGATTAATAATCCCTTCATAAAATTCACTAGGAAACGATTGGGCAAACGCTGTGTTGGGACGATTAATCACCATATTTGCTCCATTCTCCTGAATAACTTTCACCGGTTTCAAGCTCATGTCAGTATTGTAAATATTCGCCGCTGAAATTTTGCTGAATACGGTGCTTTTCAAGTCGGTTAAAAGTAATTTTTTCGCTTCTTGTAGGAAGGCAATCGTTTTATTTCTCACTTCTTGATTCAATGTAAAATCTGAGTATATATTTTCTCTTAATTTACTTTCTTTCATATCGAGGGTAGACGAGTCATAATCAACCGGTAAATCAAAAATATCTTCTAATTCCTGTTTTTTGTAATTATTCAAGTTCAAGTCGAAATTCATGTAATATATAATATATTAGAATAATAAAATACTTGTATTATTACCCATATTACCCATATTACCCATATTACCCATATTACCCATATTACCCATATTACCCATATTACCCATATTACCCATATTACCCATATTACCCATATTACCCATATTACCCATATTACCCATATTACCCAT